>Ga0209489_104559_pt1 | contig 25361 bp, 5 predicted proteins | sample SiratrowhiteBW_FD_187527 | JGI IMG/M metagenome (GOLD analysis project Ga0209489, IMG submission 187527) | Root nodule microbial communities of legume samples collected from California, USA - Siratro white BW (SPAdes) (version 2) | ecosystem: Host-associated > Plants > Roots > Nodule | place: USA...
TATATATATATATATAATCAATTTTATTATTAATAATGCAAGAATACAACATCCTTAACATTCTTAATTTTACTCATTATTTCATTATTCTATATTTCTTTTACATTTTATTTTATATGTATCATTTGGCTAGTTATACACAAGCTCGCTTAATCAAAATTAAAATTGATGTGAACGTTTTCTTTATCTTTTAACAATTATGGTCATTGGTGGATCCAAGAGGATTTGTAATAATTCGAATCAATATTGTTCGGACATTATTTAATTAAATGAGTTGTTGCTTCCTGAAGTTGCGACTAAAATTATCTCTAGATTTTCCAAATCACAATCTCATTTGATTACTTGAAGTAAAAAACATAGAAAAGATGGTCAATATTATATGAAATTTGGTTATATTATTTAGTCAACACAATATAATTTTTGCTTTGAAAAGCACTTTACTATGTAATTACCAAAGTGTAACAAATATCGTGTGGAGAGCTTGCCATGATATCCTTTTGACGTGAAGCAATTTGTGCAAGAGAGGAATTTTAATGGTTGAGTTTGTTTATTTATATTGTAAGTGTTTTCTATTATTCCCTATTTTCTATTTAGTGTTTATAATAATCTTCTCATCAATAATAAAATGGACTATTATTTATCTTAGTTATTTATTTTTTTATATTTTTTACGGATCTAAAGATTTTTTATACGATAAATAACTCTTCATTTGAATTATTTTGTAATACATTCCTTATATATTTAATGTGTTTGTTATTTTTTTCACTTTTGTCAACTAAGTGAGATAAGCGAACAAACACTTAATTTAAACAAGTTTCTTTATTTTTATCCAATCAAAAATCATATAATTAATTTGGTTTCACCTATTATTATTCATGGAGTAAGTTTTAAATAATTGCTCATCCGCTAAAAATAAAGTAAAATTTGTAAATGGGAGGAAGTGCTCTCAAGCTATCAAAGAGGATAAAATGCATCTTTCATGACATGGTTGTATCCTAAGTTGTTCATTCGGTATCAATATAGATTATCTGAAGCATTTGTTAGATAAATAAAGATGATGAAGTACGGCATAATCTGAAATGGTGATACTTACAAAGATACCTCATTGGCATATCATATTTTTAACATAAATATCATTAATGAAACAAGATGATCAATCAAACACAAAACATAACTTCAGAAAATATCACTTGAGAGATCAATTTGATACTTTAACATTATTCTTTTCAAAATAAAAAAATAATTTTCTCAACTTTTCTCTCTTAAGCATCAGATTACATTAATTTAAGTAAACAAGCATTAAAAGATTGTTATATTTTGAATAAACAAAACTCTCAAATTGAGAGAAAATTTGCATATAATTTAAGTTATATTTGTTTCTTTCCTTATCAAACAATAAAATACTAATTGAGTGACATACTAATAATCACAAAGCAAGTTTAATTCCAATTAAACTAAGACAAGTTTTTCTTTAATTTTAAACATTTACTTTTTTATACAAATCTAAATATACATATTTTAATCAATTAGCTCTAAACTCTCATTTGTAAAATAAACAGCTATCATCATTTATCAATTAGAGTCAACATAGTTATTTTCAAAATTTTTACCACCCAACTCAAAGGTTTAAAACACACACTAACACATTCTCATTTCCATATAACAACAACAACACCAAAAAAATACAAACCATATAATTATATATTATCATTTCCATAACTTTTAATTCATCTATCTAACCTAATTTTTCTAAAATATATCAAACACTTCCTCAAGTTCTCATTACTAGTTATACGAGTTTATCTTAACTTCTCTTCCCTTAAAATTCTTAACTTTGAAATAATTTTTTTAAGAAGAAATTAGGGATACCCTAACTTGATTTTTTGTTTTAAATATTATACAACAAAACATATTATTATAACTTTAAACTAAGCATAAATTCATCTTTTATAGACAAATCTCACATGTAATAACATAACCCCATATTATTATAACTTTAAAATAAGCATAAATTCATCTTTTATAGACAAATCTCACATGCAATAACATAACCCTAGTCATGCAACAAAAACTAAAAATAAAAGACTTGATATTTTAGTGAAAAGAAAAACAAATACTTAAATTGAAATTATGTTCTCGTACTTAAAAGTTTTTGAAGAAGAAAAAGACATATAATTGTCTCAAAAATAAAATAAAAAAAGTCAAAGAAAATAGAGTTTTAAAGGGATCTGAAGAATGAACTATTTTTATTTTATATATAGCCTTATAACATAAAATAATAAAATATTCATTCTTCGGTTAACTTAAATTATATCCTCTGTACTCATAGAACTCAAGTCCTTACACTGAGTATGCAAGGATACACTCAATGGAAGATTTACCTCATGTGGATATATTCATATCTCAGTTCGTTGATTTTTTGGATTTCGATCAATTTGACAAGTTCTAATGTTTTTATGCCTATTCCATTGTTGTAATTTCATAGTTATATGGATCCCAATGTATTTCTTAATGATTCTAAGTGTTTTCCACACCATGCGATGGCTCATATAATGAAAATCTATGACTAAGTAAATATATATATATATTATTGAATCGAACAATCATTAATATCAAAAAATTATGACTAAATAATAGAAGAAGAACCTTTGTTAAAACTTAAGCAAGCCTATTTCGATTGTTGAACCCATGCATGGTGGAAAAACCGTGCATGATGTTTCGAAATGGACATTGGTTAAATATTTGCATAATAAAAATAAAATTCGATTTTGTTGATCCTATTTTGGAGTTTTTTGAAAGTGTTTGTATTTCTCTTATATGAATCTTATCCTTATGCCATATTTTTGAGTTATTTTTATTTTTTATGCTATTTAAAAATGCTAGAAATGATGGATAAAACCAGAAATGTGAACTTGATTTGATAATGCTTACCATTTTATTAAAAGAAAATATTGTAGTAATAAAGTGTAAGAGGAAGAATAGAGGGTAGAAACATGGGGTCCAAAATATAAATTGGAGGACAGTTGTAGGGCCCATTAATTGCAATGAAGAGTAGGCCCAAGAAGAATGAATTGAATATGGTGCAGCTCAACTTTAGCCGCCAATTGTCAGGGTACAGAATTAATTAAAACCCAGCTCGGTGGAGCCCATTTTCCTAATCATAATAAATTTATAACACACGTATCAAAAATTTTACTCCTATATCAGTTTTTTGTGCACAATATTCCATTTGTAATCACAAAATATGGAAAATGATTTGGACATGTGAGTATACATTCTTATCAAGAAGAAACAAAAATATATACATATAATTTATAGTACAAGTATATCAAATAAGTGTTTATTTTAAATATTTTTTTTCTTAAAAAAAAAGGACATGTTTCTTAAATATGTCTCAAAGTGATTATTTAACTTTTCGAAGGTACAAGTTTATTTTTCATTTAGTTACAATTATGAAGCACTTTTGTTTTAATTGCGAGTTTTTAATTATATGTTTTTTCACACTACAATAAATTTATTAAATAAAAATTGATTTAGAGAATAAAATATTCTTTGTATAAATTGATTTAAAAAACGTTTTAAAAATTAAAAGTTATTAATATTTAAATTACGTTTTATTGTTATTAAATAAATTTCTGAAATAGTTATTGAATCAGACTCCAAAGTTAGTGATATTTTAGCTACTTTGAGTTTATATTTTAAGTTAGTTTCTAATTATTTCAATGACTATTCTTTTAAAACTTAAATATCGTTAATTTAATTTTTATAACCAATTTTTATTGTAATGTTGAAACAACTTCTCAAAATACAAAGAAATTTACTTTTTATAGATTCTATTTTTTTTAAGTTTTAAACAAAACACTTTTAAAATTGATTGTTTTCAAATAAATCATTTCTTTTATAAAAAAAAACTTAAACGAATTTTAATTTCAGATGTATATTGCGTAAAATATAAGTTAAATCAATTTCTGCACTACCTTTTTAGAAACTTTAAATAAGAAAACTTTTGTAAAGATTAATTGAGTGCATAAATTGATTTAAGTTTATAAGATTTTATATTTATATTTTTCTATAAGTTTATGGATGATTTTGACACGCGTATTGAAAAAAAAAAAATCAACCATTTACATATGTAACTTAATGTTTCCTTATGCTCCAAACTCCTAGCATATTAGACGGAGCTATAAATAAATAGAGGAGGGCTAATATAAAATTTTTCATTTGACAAAGACATGCTATTAAATTTCATATAAATTTGATGTGAAATATCTGTAGTAATATATTTAGAAACATTAATTAAATCAATAAATGGTTAAAATGTATATTTACATGTCATTAAAAATATATAATTAACTTTATACTTAAATTTCTAACACTTTTTATAAAATAAATATTTATTTAAAAAATGGCATAATAAGTATTGTTTTAACGTTTTGAATACAATTTTAACTAAAATAAATTAAAATGTAATGGCTCTATCATTGCTAAATAAATCACATCAATATTTTTCTATTTGTTCATGTCCAACTCTAATTAAATTTTGTGTTTTATTAAGTTAAATAGAAGTGAGATTTGAATTGTTGGAATTAAATAAAATACATGCTCAATGATATTAATTAGACTTAAAAGTTTGAGCCATTGATGGTGGAAAAGAAGTAATTTTCACCAAGCACAATCATTTTGGTCTGCCACTCCCTCCCTCTCCCATTCTTTAATGCACAAATTAATAAGTTAGTTGTTCTTACAAAAAGACACCACCATCTTCAATTCAATGACACACCTATGCTATGTTTTCCCAAAGCAATTCTTCATCAATTTTTTGGTTTCAATGCAAAGAAATGAGTTTCAAAGTTTGAAAAAGAAGGTGGACTTCACATGTAAAAACATTGTTCACTATTTGACAACTCATATATTTTGATTAATCAATTTGACTACTGCATTATTTTTAAATTAAATTATTTATATTTATACTAAATTATCATTTTTTTCACTTATCTATTTCCTCCTCTTTCTTTTCTTTATAAAGCATACCCATACATTACTTTGATTACATTATTATATACTATTTCCGTTTCAAATGAATAGTCCTTTCAGTTTAGTATTGTGGAAAAATGTTTTAATTCTTTTTCACATTATGCCCCTAAACATGACTAAGAAGAAATTCATTAAAAGAAATACAAGCCATAACAATAAATAAGGTGAGAAGTCTTATGGTGAAAAACATTTTGGATTCTCTTTAAGTTGTATTATAATAGATCTAACTTTTTTTTTTATTGTGAGTGGTTCAAAAATATGGAAATATGTTTAATAATTTATCATAATAATAGCTAAAAATTTGAACATATTTAATGTAAATTTACATAAATCTGAATTTTCTGAATTCGCTTAACATAATTTTAAAGACTACTAATATCTTAGATTGCAGTCACCAGTCTTTGAGATAAATATGGGTTACATTTTAGTTTTTTAAAATGACTATATAATCTGTTGATGATATTTTTTTTTAACCAATTATAAATATCTTATTATCAAAGTTAGTATCTCTGCTGGTATAATATAACATACGGAAAATACTTTTATTATCGGCTTTAGTATTTTGTTTTTAAAAATAATTAAAGAAGTATACATATATTAAAAAATACAATATATATGTTTTTAATATAAGAATTATATTTTAATTCGTATAATGTAATTCAAACATTTTTTTTACTTTTTATTTTTTATATTTTTACTTTTTCATTCTTCCATTTTCCATTCTTTAATTTAAACAAAGAATTAGTGTAACCCCAAGATTCAAAAGTCTATTTTATTACATCAAACTAAACTTATATCTAATCCATTTTTTTACATGAAAAAAGTTATGGTTTAAAATAAGAGAAAACATAAAGAAGTATGAAGAGAGAAATGTAATATTTCAAAAGGCTCACGCAATAGAAACAATCAAAGTTTGGAAATCTATTATATGAAAGTTTGTTGTTTTGTCCCCATATAACAAGACACTTCCTGTACCCTAAAGTTCAATCAAACCTCTCAAATTCCAAACAACACTCCAATATTTTATTCTTCCAATCCCACATAATGGCCAACCAGATCATTTCCATTGCATGCATTAACATGGAATATATATATATATATATATATGAAAAAAAAAACTCAATCAAAGCAAAAAAAGTATATTCTCACATATTAGAATTAGAATTCTGATGTTTAGATACTAGCACAGTACAATACTCTATTGATGTTAGTATTTTTTTTTCTCTAATTCTTTTCTTCTTGCATCATATGATACATGAACATTTTCTTTTTCTCTTTGTTTCTTTATGAAACCATGTATAAATTTCATGAGCAACAATCTTATTTGCGTTAAATGAGTAATCTAATGTTTTATTGAGATATTTAAAATTATCCGTGAGTTCTGAACAATTCCATTACGTTTGCATATTCAAAATTATTTATAAAGTTTGAACGTTTCCATTCCGACTGAATTCCATTATTCAACTGTGTATAGAGTATTTTGAACAGTTTATATAATAGGTTAACTTTCAGAAAAAAAAAAAGTTATTTTTTTTCCTTTTTTTTCTCTCTCAAATGACAAATATATCTATCAGATTTTTTTTTCTTAGAACCCTATACTGTTGAGTGTTTAAATTAAGTAACCCATTAACAAAAATTCATCTGAAGTTAAAGTCACACCACTTTTGTGCCAAGTTTGTTGCCACCAATTATATGGATCCATGTAGGAAATTGAAGGGTGACTGGTTGGTGGTGTTCTTGTAACTTTACTTTTAATGGAAATTTAATGATGAAGATTATGAAAATGTTAATTATGGTAGTAAAAAAGAGAGTGATGAGATGGAGGACCTGAACCAAGTTGCAAAACAAGTCAACATCAACAGTGTAATTTATAATTGATGCAAAAGTTTGTGCAGAAGTTGCAGTTGAATTTCATGGAAACCCTAGACACATAGCTTTCTAGTTCCAAGGTAAAAAAAACAAACACTAGGGTTTCGCTTTAGGCCAGAAAGAGAAAGACTGCTACCCTCAGAACTCGCCATTAAAAATCGAACTAACTCATTACTCTTCAATACCCCTTTTCACAGAAAAAATATAAAAAAAATAATTCAAAAGCAATAATTCAGACCCTTCTTCTCTGGTGTTCAGAACAACTCGTATCTTTTTGTGTATAATGCTTATCAGTCAACAGGTCAAGGTTCAGACAGTAACTGCCTTCAAAATATGCGTTACGAACTTTTTAGCAGAATAGGTCCTTCTGAAGAAAAGCCTACAAATTCTAGATCAGTGAACCAGGCCTGAAACCATTAATGGGATCCAACATATCTATTATTATTATTACTACTATATAGTACTACTATACTATGAAATGAAATATAGAATGAGGAAAAATAAAATAAAAACTGTTGCTATAATAATATTCAAGATTTTATAACATTATCTGCAATTGTAATTTGGACTACAACACACCCAAGTATTTTGAATGTTGTGATGGTATTATCTGCAAGTTTTTTATACAATATAGCACAATTTAAAACCTCGAAACTAATACTCAAAGCAATGGAAGGATTGGAAGGATTTTGATACAGATGAATAATTAAAGAAGTTTTGGCACAGCAGAAAGGGGAGAGAGGGAGAGATAAAAAAGAAAACATTTCTCAATATCAATTCAAAATCCCTTACATTTTCAAGGGTAGCATACAATTTTCCAAAAAAAAAAAAAAAAAAAAAGTTGTATCAATTGTTAGATCTCCAGGCCAATATGCAAATCTTGATGTTCATATAGCAGAAGCCCTTCATTTTCCTGGAAAAAAGCACATCTGACAAGAAATTAATAGCATTCAACAGAACTGCTATACAAACATATATTGACTCAACCAGCCACTCACTCGCTTCTGTGAATCGATAACATTGTAAGAAATTGTGGATAAATACAGCAGATATGGCTAGAACTGCATCAGAAAAAAACAAATTGTTAAAAAAAATCTCAAAAATTGCAACTTCAACTCCTCATGGAAATTTAAAACCATGCAATAAATTCTCCTTGAAGAACTTCTACCTGGCTGTAAGATGCATAAAACGCATTAGAACGATAATTCGCAAATTCTTTTCTGCAAGTGAGCAAGAGAAAACGGGGCAAGCTTTTGAAGTTGCAAAGTTCAGGAGATGAAAAATACAAAGCCAAAACTGCAAACAGCAAAAGCAACAAGTTGAAGGAAACAACTAAAAAGTACATACCCTTTGTTTTGACATAAATAGATCAAAAACAAACAAAGGAAATTAAGTAGGAAAAGCAAAGAAATAGCATGCATGAAGTTATAGACCTGAGATAGGAGTAACAAAAGAAAACCCTTTGTAGGAAATAAAAGTTTAGTCAAAATACATGAAAAAAAAAAAAAAAAAAAAAAAAAAAAAAAACCAGCTGGTGAAGGTAAAACTCGTACACTTCCACTCGTCATCATATCTTTCAAGATCTTGACTTCTGAACCGCTATGATCACAACCTACATATCAAGTAACATTCAGAAAAAAAGTGAGGAAGAGAGAAGCATATAAGAGTATAGTTTTCAGTGACTCTTGCAACATGCATCTTTGATGATTTATACAGTAAGAAGAAGCCATGAAACTCAGGATAGATAGCGCCAAACAACACCATGATGTAAGAATCATGGCGCTATCCCTCCTGAGCTTTACAGATTCTTCTATACTTTCTGAGCTACACAAATTTTCTCATGAAAGAGTGAGAAATCTTTTGAGAGAGGGTGAGATGGAAGGTGTTGATGTTTGAGGAGGTAGAATGGAGGGTGGAGAGGGCAAATTTATAGGAGAGAAGGAAGGAACGTGGCAATTGAAATGTGAAGGGTTTGGAAAAAGGTGAAAGGGTCCTTACTTTTGCATCAAATCTGGGAAAGTAGCAGCAAAATTAGACTGGTGAAATGAGCATGCCATGGTTATTGGTGCCACATGGTTTTGTGGCTGAACTAGTGACCAAACAACTTTTCATTTTTTAACATCTTTTGTTGAAAAGGTTATCACATAAAACTATTTTTTAATCAGAGCTACGTATTCTTAACCTTATACGCTGCCGACTACGTATTTTTCTCATCAAAATACATGGAACTACAGAGAAAGAAAGGAGAAGTGGTGAAATGGAGTGGAATATAAAATTATTACGGTATAAAAGGAATATTAGAAAGAAAGTCTTTTATGTCGCATTTGACTTTTGTTTTTTGAAGAATGTTTTGATAAAGCTACCTTATACTTATTGATTTTTTTTATTTTTGTTTTTTCGTAAGAGGATAAGAGAAAGAGATAGGTTATAAGTGCCAATTCTTATTTGGAAAAATTAATATATAATAATATTTATTGATTCAAAATATTTAGATAAATTGTACAAAATTCTGGATTGATTGAAACCTTGTTATTGTCACTGTAAAAAATAGTGTATAAGAAAAGAAATAACTTATCTGAATAAAGTATATGTATTTATGGGGGGAAATAATTTTTATAATGATTTAAATATACTTAAAAAAATTAGGGGAAGCCATGGTCCACCGTATCACCTCCTTCCTTCCCTACTGACAATACTTTACATCTTTTAAATATTTTTTTGGGAATGGTGATAATAAATTTTTAACATATTTATTTTAAAATGTTTTTATTATATATTTGTCAGTATAATGAAATTATATTAAATAAATTGTCAGACTTGTATAATTACAGTAGTTCCAATGAACTTTAAACGATAATAATTAGTGTGCTTAAAATAATATATCAAAAGGTTACTTTTCATTAATTTGCATCATCACTGTGGAAGAAAGGCAAATAATAAAATAACACAATGCTGTATCTTTTAATTTTAGAGTAGATTTTTTAATTTGTTGCAAAAGGAGCACCTGCATATTGTTTTTGACAAAGCGAGGTATTTTTAATAAATACAATTAAAATAATAATCCTTTTTACATAGTAATACTTGTTTTTGGTACATTATTAATAGAAAGGTATAATAGGATGATGGTTTCCATCTCTAGGAGTTTAGAACTAATAGCAGATTGGAATTCTCTCCAATGTCTGTGAGCAAAAAGAGAAAAGAACATTTAGTTAAAAGAATTAATTTATTTGTTGATTAAAAATAGTTATGATAGATAAAACAAAACAAATATATAACTTCACGTTGAATAATATTTTATACTAAATTTTATAAAAAAAAAAACTTTTAAAATTTTTAAACTAACATAAACCACTTTATTTTAAAAACGAATTTTAATTAAAATCAGTTCTGTAAACTTAAAGTTATGAAATTAAATTAGAATGCTTATTATTTTTTATTGTCACTCGCTCTATAAGTTTTCAGGACATATTCTTTATTGTAAAAATAATATTCCTAATTATAAGCAAGACTTATAGTTTTCCATACATCAAAAATTAAATATGTATTTTTGTTATTACATAACTATTCTTGATAACTTTTGAATAGAGTGTCTAATAATATTTAACAATAAAATATTTTATCTGAAAAGTAAAATAAAAATCACTTTTTTAATATATCAAACAAGTTCATACGTCTCATTGTCAGCCAAACAAATAGCAATAAGTGGCCTTATTTGTAACCACAGAAATAAACAGGATTTTTATATAAGAATGAATAGATTTTTACACCTGCTATATTTTTTTTTTTATTGTTCAACTTGTTGAAGATTCCTCTCCCATTACTATAATATACAAATAGTTGCAGAAAGATGAAATGACTCATTGATGATAAAAGTTGGGTTAATGTCACTTATTGGTTGCTCGTGATTTCTGATTTCGGTTCATTGGAGTTTTTTTGGCATGCATGCTAAGAAAACTATTGGTGGAGTGGTTCACAAGATGTATAACGCTTGCATAAATCTTTCAAAAAGTGTGATTAAGTGTGATTGTGTTTTTTTTTTTTTAAATAAAATAATTTTGTTTGTTATGTTGCTTTGTATTGATTGTATTGTATGTATCCGAATATGTAGTCCCTTTCATCATTTGTAAAATAGGAATATGAGAATATCCTTTACATGATGACTTTTTTTTATATGCATTGGTATAAAATGTTTTTATAGCTGTTACTAAAATTAAAATTAGTTTGTAATTTTTAATAAAAACAATTTATTAATAATTTCATGAAATATATTAAAATTTTGGTATTTAAAAAAATAAATAACAAAATATATAATTAAATTTTAATTGAATTATAATTAGAAATAAGAAAATTTTACTAACAAAAAAAAATCCTATATTCAAAGTTGAATATAATCAAAATTAATTTTTCCTAAAGTTATGTGGGAGGAACAATCGTATCTTAATTGTTCGAAATTCAAGATGACAAAATTGTCTTTTAAGATTTTCATAATTGTATTATTTGTGTAAAATTTATTATTATTATTATTATTATTATTATTATTATTATTATTATTATTATTATTATTGTTTTGTCACTCTTACTTAAGATTCATCATTCAATGATTTATTATTTATGTAAATGAAAAAGGTTTTAGGAAATTAAATAATCCAATGTAGGACTTCTTCCTAAATTAAAAGAAAAAGTGGAGGGTGGAAGGAATGTGATATTGGTGTTTATAGATGGTTATATAACTTGTTTTAAATTACCTTTTATCATAAAAATTGATCTTAATTGTTCTATATTATATTTATTATCGTCTATTTTTTAAGAGATTAGAAAATAGTTTTAAAATAAAACTAATATAATTAAAATGATATTTGAATATTTTATTATTAAAATAAAAAATTTATATAAATAAAAATAAGTTATTTAAGTTTTATTTTAAAATAATCATCATTTATCTAAAACACGTCTTCTTTTCTTTTCTATCTTCATTCTAAAAATTCGATTTTATCATTTATCAAATTAAGAATCAGAAAATCGTATTTGAACTCTTGATAGTATATAGATTAAAAATGTCCAATCAAATCTTTTATTTGAGTAAATTTAATTATATTCTATGTTTTTGAGTTAGTTTTGAATTTTTTTTGTATACCTAGATACACATACCTTACATATGAGGTACTTGATCCTAGGATTAATCTATGTTAATTTGGGTCATATATATTTAAATCATTAATAAAGACTATGTGGTACAAATTAAGTTATTTTTACATCTTTTAAAAATTTGAACTCTTTGTAAGTATTTTTCCATCTAATCAAATTTGAACTCTTTGTAAGTATTTTTCCATCTAATCAAGTAAAGAAAATTAGTTTTGTGTTTCGTTAATATTCGAAGTTAAAATATTAAGATGTGAAATTTACCTCCTCAAGTTTCAAAGTTTCTCTTATAAGATTTGTTTTGTTAAATAAAATAGGCATTATAGTTTTTCTTACATTAAAAATTAAATATGTATTTTTGATAACTTGTGAATAGAGTGTCCAATCATTATTTAACAATAAAATATTTTATCTCAAAATATAATCAATAAAATAAAAATCAATATATATATATATATATATATATATATATATCAAACAAGTTCATACCCTCAACTTCTTTCTCATTTCTCATCATAAGCTAAGGAAATACCAATAAGTGGTCTCATTTGTAACCACACAAATAAAAAAGGATTTTTATATAAGAATAAATGGATTTTTACACCTGCTACATTTTTTGCTCAACTTGTTGAAGATTTCCTCTCACATAACTATCATATACAAATCAAATACCTGAAAGATGAAATTGCTCATTGATTGCTAGTGTCACTTATTGGTTGCTCGTGATTTCTGATTTCTAATTTCAGTTTATTGGAGGGTTTTGTTTGGCATGCATGCTAAGAAAATTATTGGCGGAGTGGTTCACGAGGTGTATAACGTTTGCATCAATCTTGTAAAAAAAAAAAAATTGAATGTATTCTATTTTTCTAAAAGATAAAATACCTTTGTGTGTTCTGGTGAGAGAGACACTGTATGTATTGAATATGTATTTACTCTTATCATTTTTGTAAAATAGGAATATGAAAATTGAAATATATAGTCACTCTTATCATTTGTAAAATAGGAATATGAAAATAATGTTTACAGCATAATTTCTTTTATATATTGGCATAAATTTTTTATAACTGTTAGTAAAACTAAAGTTTGTTTGTAATCCTTAATAAAACAATTTCCTCGATAATTTGATGAAATATATTAATTTTTTTATTTTGAAAATTGAAAAAAAATATATACAATCCAATTTTAATTGAATTATAATTATAAATAGGAAAATTTTATTGACAAAAAAATTCATATATTCAAACTTGAATATCGTTAAAAAGTTATGTGGAAGGAAGAAATGAAATTTTAATTAGCCAAATCCAAAATGACGAAATTGTCTTTTATGATTTTCATGATTATGGTATTTATGTAAGACTTATTAATTTAATAATAATAATAATAATAATAATAATAATAATAATAATTGTCAATTAATATACATCAATCAAAGATTTTTTATTTATGTAAAAGAAAAAGGTTTTACAAAGATAAATAATACAATGTGGGACTTCTTATATTGAAAAGAGAAGGGTGGAAGGAATATGATATCGGTGTTTATAGATACTTATATGACTTATTTTTAAAATAATTTTCATCATAAAAAATTGATTTTAATTATTTTAAATATATTTGCTATTATTTATTTTTGTAAGGATTTAGAAAATATTTTTATAATAAAAATGGTATAATTAAAATGATATTTGAATATTTCATTATTAAAGTAAAAAATTTATATTAATAAATCAAATAAGTTATTTAGGTTTTTATTTTAAAATAATCACTATTTATCTAAAAATAGTTTTTTCCCTCTCTTTCTTCTTTCCAAAATCTATTTCTATCCTTCATCAAATTAATGATCAGAGACCATCTATAAATTCTTGATAGTAAATAGACTAAAGTTGTCTAATCAAATTTTTTATTTGAGTAAGTTTAATTATGCTCATTTTTTCGTTAAGTCATATTTGAATTTTCCTGTGTGCTTACATACACGTACCTTGTATGTAAGGTATGTAACCCTATTAAGACTAATATGTTAGTTTAGGGTTGTTGAAATCATTGATTAAAACTCTATGGTGCATGTTAGGTTATCTTAATGTTCTTTAGGAGTTTAAGCTTGTGAGTACCCATCTATCTAATCAGGTAAGGAAAGTTTACTTTATCTTTTATTAGTACCCTAGGTTAGAATATTAAGATGTGAAAGTGACGTTGTCATAAGTTTTAAAGTTTCTCTTACAAGGTTTGTTATGTCGAGTGAAACATGTATTGTTTTGAATTAATAGGTATTATAAACTTCATTGATGTTTGGAGTCCATGAGTATGTTTTAGTGTATTAACTAGTCATTTTTAGATTACACAAGATGGATTGATGAAATTGTGATCATTATTGATCTGTGTATGAGTTAATTTCAATATTTGGCTTGTGATGTGGACATGTACTAGATCAAACTGTTTGAATAATACGTATGCTTGTCTGAGTAGTTATAAAGATCTAAGTAGGATCAAGTGACTTGAGTAAGGGTATTTATCTTCAAAAGAAAATGGAAAAGTTATATATGAAAAGCCTCTTGAGTCACCTAGACTATTTTAGAAATCTGTAAAATTATGCAAACTCGTTGAGTGAGCTATATGCTTACTGGGCAAAATTCATAAATTTTAAAATCACAAAGCATTAACCATTCAGCAAGTCACTCTCGCTAGGTGAATTTAGTCCCAATGGTTTGGTCATTGGATGAGCAATGTTCTTGCTGAGTAAAATTCATGGAATTAAAATATCTAGAACATTGATCGTTAGGCAAGCCACTCTTGCTGGGCAAAATTGGTTCCAATGGTTTGGTCGTTGGGCGAGCTTGACATTCATTGGGCAAATATGGTCTTAGGATTTGGTCGCTGTGAGAGAATGTGTATTTTGCACATGTGAATTATGATTGTGTGATGTCTTAATATGTTTTAAAAGTTAAATTTCTATATGATTGTATAATACATTGAAGTGTTGAATGAATTATGAACCTTGTGGAAGTGCGATTAAGACATAACATTTTCAAGAAAAAAAATATTGTGTTAAAATTGTTTATGATATGCATTGAATTACATATTCGTTTAGAGGGAGATATATTGACTTTACTATTATATTAAAATCATACAGATGAAAATTATCAAGTAGTGACTAAGTTTGCAATCTAAAAGATAGTTGGTCTGGTAGGTCTAACAGGTTATATGAATTTACCTTGTCATATAAAAGGACTTAGTTCTTATATTCCTATAGTTGTATGGAGAGATAACACAATGAAGGTAGTATGATAAATGCAGATCTTTGAGTCAAATTCAACGTATGTGTCTTCTGAAAGTAGAGTCAAGTGTCTATATATGTATTTTAGTGAATTTTTAACATGAGTAATATACTGGAAAAATCCGAAGGGAGAAACATCGGGGAGATCTCACAAGAATGAGAACAGGGCCAAACACACAAGGGAATGACACCACCTTCAACCCAAAACCTTAAGGCATTAGGTTTGTGGGTCTTCTTTCTTATATGTTGCTCAATTTTCTCATTTCTATTCAATGTGAGACTTAGACTCACACTCGGATACCTAACAATCTTCTCCTCAAGTGAGAGTCCCTCTTCCACACTGGTACGCTCTCCCTCGAGCGGAAGCATTTTCAAACACAGGTACCTCAATCACAAATAACCCTCACTTGTATCGTCGTTTACACACTTAAATGGGACACACTTTCTTGAAACCACTGTCTAGAATACTTTCAATAAACTCACAAGCAACCCTCACTTGTACCGCCGTTTACACACTTAAACGGGACATGTTTGCCTGAAACCTCTGTTAGGAAGACTTTCGATACAGGGATCAAACTGTACTCAACTGAGTTAGTCGCTGCCCAAACCATCGGCTCTGATACTACTTGCTGGAAAAATCCAAGGGGAGAAACACCGGAAAGACAAACAAGAATGAGAACAGGACCAAACATACAAGAGAATGGCAGCCCGCTGTCATAGCTAGTCTATGTTTGTTGTTGGTTTCTTACATAGGCTATACAAAAGGGGTCTCGGCTTTGGGGAAATGACCATGTGGTGCATGGACACTTGGGTTTACGAATGTTTTGGACGACTTGCCCGAATTGCTCCGCAAATGCACGTAGTGTCTCTATTTTCTCCTGTCTTATGTTGACTACGTGATCGATGTAAGGTAATGTTGTCTGCTAGTGGTCAATTGTGTTCCAAACTTGGTGACTAGGGTATCAAAGCAGTCGATCGTGTACGGTGGGAGACAAGTAAACCAACTTAAGGCGTCCTTTTACAACAAGGTTGGGAACACGATACAAAGAATTGTGTCATTGGATGTATATAAGATTACTTGTGTGACATATACGACTGGTGTTCGGTCGGGTCTGTGGTGTTGTAGTATTTATCAAGAAGAGGACTTTCTAGGGAGAGAGGTCTCCATTATGCCTTCCTTGAAACGGTGCTGATGAGATGTCTTGTTGAGCATGTATGTCGAGGTGAGAGAGTTTACATTTTGGAAGCTATAAACCTTTTACGTCTTTGATGGATTATTATGGCTCGACCCTATCGATCTCGACCTTGAGCGAGTCTATCTTCTTGACATTATTTTTTTTTAGCGTCTCAAGTTTCTTTTGCAGCTCCGTCATCAATTTCAGTTGGTCGGCATGTCTATTCGTGGTCTCTTCTAGAATGCGCCTATCTTTGTTCATCATGTTTGGTGTATTAACCATGTGCTTTCTTTGCAAGATTTTTTTTCGGTCCTACGGTGGGTGCTAAAATATTCGTGTAGAGTCAGATAAATCCTTACCGTTGTTGTGCTCTCACCTTCTCATCTTGCTTTGATATTTAGTCTTCAATCTCAACAAAGGTACTTGCGGTTACACTTTGACATTGATTCATTTCTCAGTCAATACAAGAACGATATATAGCAATTACTTTCTATCTTAAGGTGTTTATCTATTTATATCAATTGTGTCGGACTCTTATTTGTATCAAGAACTAGAATAAATCCAAATATATTCCAGTGTGTTCTTAATCACGATTTATAAATTATTTATTATATAATACTTGTTAATTAAGGGATTATATATTGGTTGACTGGTATTCGTAACATATGTCTCCCAAGTATCAAAGTTCCGGGGATCTTTCATTGGTAAAACTGGGAAAGAAATTCTAAGGTTCTAACGTATAATCAATTAATTTTTTTGATCTGATTAAACATGAAAGAATGTATAATATGTGGTTAGGTTCTTCTAAGAAAAAAGTAAAGAAATGATTAGAGGCTTTGGTTCTTCAAAACACAATGATGCTGAAAGAAGAATATCTATCTTTCAAGGAATAAATTGTCTATTTACTTATATTCTTCTTATGATAAAGTTTCTGTCTCCATGATAACTTTCTTAGCACATCCAGTCACCGTATATATGGAAGGAAAAGAAAGAATGGAAAATATATAGTTTAGAACATGCATGATAATCCAAAAAATTAGATTATTTCGAAAAAAAAATATATAATTAATCATTGTGATAATCAATTATAGTTAGGATAAATTTTGTTAAACAAGTTTGCTGAAAAATATTTAAAATAATTAATTTTTTAGATAGAGTTAATAAGAAATTTAAGTTTTACATAAGAAAATACTACACAGATAAATGTGTTTTTTAATAAATAAATCATAAATTAAAATTTTTAGTGTCATAAAAATACTTTATGAACTTTTTACTAACATTCTGTTGATGACCTAAACATTCAGCTTGTAATTAATTTATTTTACTTAAAAATAAATAAAATTAATAAATTTGATAAGGTGGACCTAAAATAGCCCAAACGAAAAAAAAAATTAATCGGCTGAAGAATTTATAAAGGGACTTAGCATGATAAAAAATATATAAAGTTATTTAGTTTATATTTTAATTTCTTGAAATGAGAGGATGAGACTTTTATGATCATCACATCTAGTTGTTGTTGTGCCTTAGGTTATATAAATATATTTCTCTTTTCCTTTTAATAGATAATGGAGAATATGAATATTTATTTTCCAATTTTATTAGTATTTTTTAGGTATTTTCCAATTACTTAGCTATTACATCTTTTAAAACAAACATACTTCTCCAAAACATATTTTTGTTCTACCGTTAAGATTTGAGGGGACTGCAAGCAGAATCTTAAACATAATCTATATATGGTTCCATTCATCATGCAAGTTACGACTGAAAGAAGTATTTAGTGCTAAGATATTAATCAAGATTATTAGGTCATGATTATTTTAAGCATTAGAATCTTAATGTAAACTCCCCAGGATAATGAGATTAGTCCTTTGACCATTAATGTAATGAATGCTCACTCATACTTTCAATTTGTAAATAATTAATGACTAGATGTTGTCAACTATTATCTTACCATAATTAGTAAAGATTAGAGAGCCGTTAAAAATAGTCAACTATTACAAATTTCCACTCTCATATTCTGAATTAATTGTAATTTTATTCAGATAGGTTAATGAAAAAATAAGAAAAATAGTAATTACATTAGAGATTACTTTAAAAAATGGTATGAATGAGTAAATAATATTTGTTGAATAAAAATTTCCACTTTTGATTTCATTAACATATTGATTTATCATTTGATTTCATGATTTTTTAATTCGTTGTAACTTCTTTTAATAAAATAAAGCAATTATTACACAAATGAACCTATGGGTATAGTTTGATTAAATGGAATGAAAGAGAAGGATTTGATTTGAGAAGTCAGACTCCTATCCTCTTATAGTGGTGTAATAATTAGTGCAAGTTCCAATCATTCTTTTTCTGCCAATTATTTCCTGCACTATCATTTTTTAACCTGTATATGTAAAATTGGGTAAAATAAGGTAAGTTCATTGCACTGTTACTTTTCTTTTAGTAAGAATCAATTGAATCTTGGACGAAATTTTGCTTGTGTACTTCCTTAGTTACGATGGTTTCGATATAAAGTCTATTAAGATAATATTATTAACATTAATTAATGTTTTTAAGATATTATTTGATTATTTTGTTACGATTTTGTTTTTAAAACATATTTTTATTTAAAAAGAAAATTTTTTTTAATCTTTAATTAAAAAGTTTGTTTCAATATACTCAATATAATCTTACATTATTTAAGAGTTAAAGTCAAAGTTAATTTAAATACACATATTTTAAGAATAAAATTACAATGAAATTTAGAATTTCAAAAAAGACAATATCTTAATAATTATACATAAAGTAAGATTTTTATTTGTAAAATTTCTAATAATAAAAATAACACTTAATTTTCTTTCGGTATGATATAAATTACTTTCTGCACTAAAAATATAAAAAATATTTTTTTATTTTTATTTTAAAATTTAAATATTAAATAATTTTTCTTCTCTTTTACTACAATACATATTTTTATTTTTTAATCAATTATATTATTTTATTTTTATTAGTTTATTAAAATAGATATTTTACTATTAGTATATTTACAATTCTAAAATCAAACAATAATATAATTAATTTTAAAAATTGAGTTGAAACACGTTATTTATAAAAAAAAGAGGTTTGTTAATAAAAGACTGTAAACAGAAGATTATTTATAAAAATGTCTGTTAACAAATTTTTTTTATTGAAAATACTGTTAAAAAAGAGAAAACTTATTTAATAAATAAGGATATTATTAGAATATTAAAAATTTGTTTAGTACAAGAAACAGATTGTATAATAGAGGAAGTAACTGCTCACAAATAAATATAAGTAAAAATTATAACATGTTTACTGCTAATATATAAAAGAAAAAACTTATTTAATAAATAAGGATATTATTAGAATATTAAAAATTTGTTTAGTAGAACAAGGAGATTGTATAGCACAGAAGTAACTGCTCACAAATAAATATAAGTAAAAATTATAACATGTTTAACTGCTAATATATAGCTAGAGGGGTTTAAATACTAACACGAGTTTATTCATGAATATTTTTAGAAAGAAATCATATTATACTCGGGAGAACTTTTATGAACACTTTATAACACTTTGTAAACTAATTAGCTTGATAACATCTTACATAGAGACCTCTCCATAATCCATCTTATTATTTATCCAAGATGATCATCACTCATAAAATTTATCAATTCCAATTTTCTCCTTTCACTATTAATATTTAAAGTTATTGTGTTTAAGAAACAATTAATATTAAAATACCCTTAAAGGTGGTGGTACAGGGAGTAAAACCGTTTAAGTTTGCACCCTAAAACAACATACTGAAAATAGTTTGTATTTTAAATAAACTCATTTCTTACAAACCACAATAAAAGAGTCAATCTTACATCAAACAGACACTTAAGTAGAAAATGAAAAAAATAATCTAAATACGAACATCAATGAAATATAAAATAACATAATTTTTTTCATTAATAATATTTCATCCCATTTTTAAATATGAATAACAATGGACGAGGATAAAGATAAATTTGGTTATGTATGTTTGACAAGTAAAAATATTTATATTATTCTCACTTTTTTAAATTATATATAAAAAATTTTGTTTTATTTTTATATTTTTAAGCAATATATATATATATATATATATATATATATATATATATATATATATATATATATTCATTTAAATATTTATTAAATATTTGTTTATAAAAAGAATATAACACGAATAATAGAGACGGGACAAATAGATCCGTCTCAAAAGTATGATTATTTTATATTCATACTCATTTAAATATTTTTCGTTATAATATTAAATCATATTAGAATAATATTCATAATCCTATTTATGCACTTTTTAATATTTATTTACTTAAGTTAAAATACAATTCAAAATAAATAAAGAGTAAAAACATAAGAGATTGAAATTATAATAAATATTTTAATTTTATATGATTTAATTTTAATTTGTGAGTGCAAAAAATCTACATACTGGACATGCTAAACCCGTTTTACCTTCACCTTATGCGAGCCAAACAAATTCCAAAAAAAAAAAATTGCCAAAAATTAAAAAATGATACTATACACAAACTAGGCACAACAAAATATGATTAGGTACGGGTATACATATAAAAATTTGAGAAAATTAAGGAAATATGAAACATCAAAACAAAATTAAGAAACTAAAATATAAAGAATGAAGATAATGAGAAAATAATGTTTTTTATCCGATGTATTATTATTAATTATGATAACTAACTAACATTTTAGTTAATATTTAATATTAATGAATAATATTTTATATAGTTTAAAATACTTTAAATACAAAGCTCCATGACAGCACTATATTGGTAGGTGCGCAAAGCAATTGGTCATTAATTCTCCAAAAATATCTCACATGTATACATATGTATGATAAAAATAAAATTTCCCTTGTTCTTTCAATGTGTTATTCTTAAAAAATAAAACTATTTTTTGACTTAGTTTTTTAGAACTTCAATATTATATTTATCATTTTCAATTATACTCTTAGTCTTTATAATAATTTTAAAAGTATTATAAAGTCCGAGACTTCAATCGTAGTTTTTCTTTTGGGTGACATAAATAATATTTTTCAAACTTTTTATCTGTAATATTTTATTTTCTTTTTCACGATTTCTGTATTAGGATTTTTAAAAATTTGTAATTTTGGTCCGATTATCTATCTTTCATAAACTTTATCTTTCTATTTTAGTTTAATTAAATTCTCACGGGAGAAAAATTTAATTAAATTAAAAATAAAAATAATACATGTTTTATCTTTCTACAAAAAGAGGAAAACATATATAAAATTGATAATTTGACCGAAATTGTGAAAATAAAATCGGGAAACAGAAATCACAAATAAGAAGTTAAAGAGAGTATGATATTACAATTTAAAACATAATTAAATTATTTATTTAAAAAATAAGTATGTTTTCGTGAAAATTAGTCCAGAGTATATATTTTTAAATCATATGCTATTTTTTTTGTCATGAAATGGAATTTAACTTTAGTAAAAGAAAAGGAAATTTTCTTAGGGAATGAGGAATTAAAAGTAAAATATTTAATGAAAGAAGATTCTGTGCTTGTGTTTGATGGTATTTTTAATAAAAGTGTCTCTTAAAAAAATATTGGTCAGAGCAAAAAAAAAAAAAATGTGACCACGCAGGTTGTGCTGTACAATTTCAAACCACTTGTATGGTATATAAGCAAGATGTGACAGGCTTATCGGTTCCTACAATTTATTTGAATTGGGATAAAAATGAATAATTAATAAAATTTGTGGAATGAATAAAACTAAATGCTAGTCAACCAAAATCTTAGAAAAAGGAAGAGACAATAAAGAAGTAATTAAGTGAAATAAGTTATGATAGCAACTAATCTAGAATATTTTGACATTCTAAATATCTTAAAGAATCTAAAATAGTATTATTAGTGCTATTTATTATCTAATCCTAGAAAGACCAATCAATATAAAAAATATATGAACTCATTCATCAAATCCACATAATTAAAACTTATCAAAAAGTATAAATAGGTAATAATTTTGAAATTTGTGTACTTATATTTAGTGTATATTTAATATACTTTGGTTATTCCATTAACTTTTAAGCACATTATTCAAATAAGTAACAAATTTAAATTTGAATTTTGTGAAGTTATTTTTATTATATATTTAATATATACTAGTGATCTCATTATTTACATATCATTTGATATCAAAGTAATAAAAAATGATGGAATCCTTCTTCCACTTTTACAAAGATTTAAAAAAATAAAAATGTTTAAACTTATTAATTTTTTTTTTAAAAAACTTAGATGAATTCTCTTTTAAGAAAAATTCTTCGAAAAAGAAAATAAGAAAAGTACTTTTTGTAGTAAAATCGAAAAATAAGAAAAAATATTTAAAACTATTTCAATTCTTATTCAATTCGAAATGAGAATGAGTTGTACATGAGATAAAGAATTCTTTATATCGACTAAGGGATTCTATTTTTAAATGGTTCGGTTTTTCTTACAAACTTGTCCATTTCAAGACGAGACTTAAAAGCTTTCAAACACTGAATATTCAAAAGTGAAAGGTAGTGTCCAAAATATATTAAAAGTAACATGTTCCAAGTAATATTTGAGGTTACAAGTTCTTCTTTCATCCTTTTTCTATTGACTTACGCAATTTTTTATTTTTTATTTTTATGTATGGTCATCAAATATAAGATCTTATGAAATTCCAAAACTGGCTAAAAAACAAGCTCACATACGTTTTTACAGAATTCTAAATACAAGAATATATATATATATATATATATATATATATATATATATATTTATACGATTTATACAAAACGAAGAAGAAAGAATAAAATTTTAGTATTTTATACCCAAAACAATAAAATCTTTTTCTTTAATTTTTTTTCTATCCTCTTATGTGCACCTTGCTAAGGACCAAATATATTACTTTGTAAATCATCCTTTATCGTTATTCATCCAATCGTCAAATTTCCTTATATGACATTCCATCTATGATTCCAGTATGAGCCTTTCAGTTATCATAAATAAAGAAACAACTCTCCCATTAAATCTAATAAGTTAAATTTTATTTAATTATTTCACTATCATTTCATAAATTTTATTAATTAAGTATTTTTTTGATTTGCACATAACTTAAATATCAAAGGAAAAGAACCACTAATTCATATTGAGGTCAGAAAATGAGGAGACAATATTTCTTTAACCTAGAAAGAGAACTAGACAACATAGTTTCATACTCATCTCTTCACTTTTTTTACTTGTTCTTTTATAGGTACTTTATTTTGTTGATTTTTTTTTTTTCAGAATATTCTTTCAACAAACATACCGAATAATCCTACCGAGACAGTTGGTTGGCTCCCTTATTACTGTCGAAAAGAATTTAGTTTCTATATCAATTTTTAAGTAACTATTGATCAATAAATCAATCAGGTAACATGAATGAACAACCTTTATATTTTGCTCTCAATATTGACTTACTTTCCATTCATCATAATTTAACTATTCTTAAAATTATTCTTAAATGTTCTTAACTTAATAATATATTAACAACAAAATCTCCCATGGTAAAGTTAAAAGCTACAATGAAACAACATCCACAATGGGTAACATTCTTTCATATATTTTGAGATAATAATTCTATTTTTATCTTATTTAAAAGTTGAAAAGAAAAAAAAGACTTCACGATGATAACGATAACTTTCAAATATAATAAAATATTATTGTTTCAAAAGATAAATATATTATAATTCAATATTTTCTAAATAATAGGATATAAAAAAAAATACAATATCAAATTACAAATGCTACACTAACTCACTTTAGGCTAAACAAAATATCTATATTTTTTCAGTTCTAAATATTATTTAATTAATTATTACGTATTATATTATTATATATTTTATATACATGTCATTAATATAATTTCTTTATAGTTCTTTTAAACTCAAGAAAATACTGGTAATGTGTTCTACAAATAATTGAGAAGAACGCTTAAAAATAAATTATTTTGTCTAGTTACGGAATGTAAATTTATTGAATGTTCTTGTAATTTAAATAAATGCATCAATAGAAAATTATCTTCTTATAAATTACAAGAAAGCTTAAATAGATCCTAAGCATCAAATCTTCATGTATTATTACAAAATCATGATGAGACTGTAAATTAATGTTTTTTTTTTAACATATGTGTATACAAGTATATGTTAAAATTTATAATAGCATAATAATTTTATTTTATTTTTAGGGTTTACTTAATACAACATAGTTTCAATAAGACACAATAATATCGTATCATTCATGTCAACTTATGCTTAGAGGGGTATAAGCTTCTCATGTGTTTCTGGAAAAGCATTATCTTAATCTTTAGTGCTTTTTTGCTTTCTGTTAATGATTGATTTTCTATCATTCACAACATAATCATGCTCCTCCACTGTATCAAAGACAATTGTTGGACATAACACTTAAATGCTACTTTTCAATGAATATCTCACACAGTCTCTCAAAGGCACAAAAGCCTTCATGGCAAAGTAGGACAACTAACTTCCATTTAGTGATCTCAACAATTGCTAAACTAGATAATTTTTTTTTCATAAATACTAAAAAAGATTAAGAAAAAATAAAAGAGATAAACCTATTTTACCTTACTTATTTCTTTCTTTTTTATGCGTTTATGAAAAGAATTATCCAATAAAACTTGTGTTCTTTGGTATCCATAACTAGCAAACTTCAAGAACTCACAACCTGACCAACTATTACAGTAATATCGTCAAGCTTTCCACCTGTTAGAAAAAAAAAAAAAAAGAACAGTCAGCTATCTGTAAGGAAAAAAAAAACAA
>Ga0209489_104562_pt1 | contig 25354 bp, 12 predicted proteins | sample SiratrowhiteBW_FD_187527 | JGI IMG/M metagenome (GOLD analysis project Ga0209489, IMG submission 187527) | Root nodule microbial communities of legume samples collected from California, USA - Siratro white BW (SPAdes) (version 2) | ecosystem: Host-associated > Plants > Roots > Nodule | place...
CAAGCACAAAAAAAAAAAAAAAAGATAAACTAGAGACTTTTAAAAGATATTAAAATGATTCTAAATTTTCATTCAAACAAATTACAAGCATATCAAACTTTCATATTTCATCATTTACAGTGTATTAAACAATCAAATACATACAAATGACTCATTTAGTATCACTTATGTTAAAAATTTACTAACCTACATACATACAAACTTAACTATACTTCTAAAAGACACATGCTTTGAATTTGACTAAGAGATCTGCACTTGTTATATTACCTTTATTTTGTTATCTCCCAACACAACTACATGAACATATTAATTAAGTCCTTTCATATGATAGTAGAATTTTATAATTATATTAAATTGGGTACTTCATTTTTTATACATAAAATTGAGTAATTCATATTTGAATAAGAAGATATTAAACCAATTTGACCCACTTGCAACATTCTACAACATTTAACTACTAAACATATAATATATTTCACTTAGAATTTCACCCACACAAACTATATCATTTATCATACCCATCACTTTCAACAATTCACCATCTCATTCACACAATATATTACTAACTAGTAATGTCTATAATAAATATTAACAATGTTCCAAATATAGAATTATTGTAACAAATATTTAAAATTTATTATCAGATATAGTATTCATATAAAAATTCAAAACACTTTGAATATTCTCAAACAACATATAATCATTGCACAAACTTAATATAACCATTGCACAAACTTAATATTGTGACCAAGTCACATCCATAATCAAAATCATCTATTCTAAGATTCTATCAAAATTATAAGTAGTTTATGTGACCTTTATAACTTGCTTAATCATGCTTAAGTTATCAACTTTACTTTCACAAGTAAAACTTATACACAAATCAATTTCATCAACAATCTAAACATATCATGACGTTCCTAAATTAATTAAGATTCATCTACCCTAAAAATATTATATGTAAAACCTTAATCATAAGCAAGCATCCCATAAAACCAACTCAAAAAATGACAAAGAAAACTTACTGAAAAACAACTTTCTATTAGACAAAAGTGTTTTATTTTTTATTAAAATCTCTAAGGTAAACTCAAATCTATGAAAAGATGAACAATTATTAGGGAAATCTATAAAGAAATCAAACGAAACCATTTTAAAGAGATAATATTTTTGTGAAATAAAAAATTTGAATTATTAATATTTTTTATTTATAACTTTTTTAACTTATGGATACTTCATTTTATTGAACCACTCCTGATTGGGTCCTCATATATTCTTTTCCATATTTCTTTGATTCTGAAAAGAATGAGATTAAATATAAATTTTCATCTTTATATCCAATAGTCGGAAAGAAATATGAAAAAAAATATAAGAAATCTTAGTTATGTCATACATAAATAATTAAAACTTCAATAATTTAAAGAAGGACATCAGTTTATTTTATTATTTTTTGATATACACATAACTTTTTTAATTAGTAATATGAAGATTCGAATAAGAGAAAAAAAGTATATATCAAACTGAATTGTTGTAGCAATAGAACAGATCCAAGAACTGATTAATGATATTGTGCCAAAATATGACACGTCCTTATTTAACCACTATTACATGAGATTAATAAAGTAGTCACGATGCTTATCGGATACATCAACATGAAGCAAAGAGCTAGCTCCTGTTGGCCTCAATTAGTGAAAAGGAAAGGAGTCAATTGCTTCCTGAATCAGCAAAGTAAAGGCATGTTAGTGAAGCCCCCTTGAAAAATGGCTAAGCAACAAATGACCCCAAAAGAGGTTAAATCACAAAGTGACCATTAGATCCTCTCCAATCTACTTCAACTTAAAAACAACATGATAAGAGTACTCAGAAATGACAACCATCTGCATGGTTGGGTTTTTTCCACGCGTCACCACCGTACATCTTGGACCCATATCTCATACAACATTTTCTGGCCATACCTTATCACAACCCATGTGTGAATGTGACATTCTTATGAATCTATGGATCATGACTGCACTTAATGTGGCAGCCATTCGTTGAAACCCAAGTAACTAATTTGAAGTGACCAATTATATTTAATCTCAGTTTTTTTAATACCTTGGTCCCACGTGATGAATCCTCAGAATGAAAATGTGCTCGAGATTGAGATCCTATACATTAGATAATATTATCTTGGGTAGGTGCACCTTTAGATTAGTTAATTATTGTAATTTTTTTAACCATGTTTTCTTATAGTTGAGAAAGTAAATTAAATTAATTACTTGATACACATCTAGACAGGGATGGGGACAAATAGAAGGCCGACAAGGACCCGCCTCTGGGTACGATAATGGGCAAATAGTTAAGACTTAATAATATAGAAAATTGACAAGACTTAAAGGTATCAAGAATCATGAACTAATTCAGATAGAAGCCAAGAAAAGAAAAATAAGAGAACAAAACAGCAATTTGGTGATGAGAAAGGCTTATGCGTCAAGCGACTGTGTGTTATTTGGATTTATCTCGAGAAAGGAATCTATTATGGGTTTTTTATGATAATGATTGATGAGATAAGTCTAATAAATAAAAGGAGTTTCAGTAGTAGATATAAGCTTGGGTGACATTTACATCCAATTATTGTAAAAGGTTAAAATGCTTTGGTTCATATTGCATCTGATATAATGGTCAAGATTGGTCAATGTGTTGGCATAGTAAAGTTAGAGTTGTGGGAGAATCCAAATCCAGAATTGAAGTGAAATTAAAGGACATGTGGATAAGTGTGGTGGTGGGTCTGTTGTCTTAGAGTTGTGCCTTGGTGGGGCTACAACGCGTGCCTTTCCTGATCCAAGTTCAAGGAAGCTATTGCAAGTTGAAATATAGGACACACTGTTCTTTAATCATGCATTGCATATAATATATACCCTTAATATTTCTATCATTTTCTTATGCATGAGTTTATCTTTTTTAGTATTAGCAAAATCAGGGTTTACTTGGAACTTAGTAAAATAGACTCAAAAAAAAGGTTGTTTGAGTTATTTATGGGTAGGTCAGAAGTTATTCAATTAAAACATCACAAAGGGAATAATGTTCAGCAATAAAGTTGGTGATTCACACGAAGGTCATGTGTGATATGATATTCTTCACTCCCACAGAAAAACGAAAATAAGAAAACGAAACGTAGACCTAACCAAACCACCAATAACAGAGTTCAAGGAACAGACCTTAAATAATAAGGTAAATATTACGGTATAGTAATTATCAAGAATTAAAAATATTTTTTTTAATTCTAAAATATCTGTAGTATATTTTCATTGTAGTTTAACAGTGAACGACAGTAGGAAGAGAATCTAATTTTTGTGTATATTTAAAAATAGAGTTTAAAGGTGAAGGAAATAACTTTTTTTATTGTGATGCGATGACGTTGACAATATTTTTGGAGAACAAACTCATTTGAGTCAAGCTGGATATAAAACTCATCTTTGATTCTGACAACTTTCGATGTCCACCACCAGTTTGTGTCTGCTAGCAGATCTTTCTGGTGTGTAAAGAGAATAATAATAACAGATAATTTTAATAGAAAAGGGACAATATAATCACATAGGACTCTTCAACAAAATGGAAAGCAATCTCACATTTTTCAGTGTGGGCGTTTTGTAGAATTCACAAGATATTGTGAGGTCATTTTTGGTATGTATTCTGAATTTGTTTATTTCGATGCTAATAAATTAATCAGAAAATTTTGGTATGTCAGAGGAATTACTTTTCAATTTGAATAAAAATTCATTTTCTAAAATTTTGATTAATGCTTTCCCATTCAATCTCCTCCCAGACAAGATATGGGATTATGGGTGGTATATTATTAATCTTCACGCGTGTTCTTCATCTATTTGCTAAACCTATTTTTGCATTTATGGCTACACTATTTGAAACTATAGAGTAATCAGACAGAAACTTAACAAATAAGAGACAAAGACAGGCATGCCCACATATACGATGAAAGGAGATTTTAAGTACCAAAATCTATGCATTGCTAAATAATCACACTCATGATTTGGACAAATATACACGTGTGTGGTTCTGATTTTTCAGGATCAGAATTTTGAAAGCTAGGAAGCTTGTAAAGTTTAGGTGTGTGGTATTTCTTGGCCTTCAGCTTTTAAGGGGAAAGTGATATTTGTTCACTTGTCCGAGTCTTCAGTCTTAACTGCAATGTCTTGTTTTAATTGTTTATTCACAAGTTGTTAACAAATATTCTTACTTCACTTTGATGATCAGATTAGATTGATATATCCTAATGGTTTTTTAATAACAATAACACCAAGAATTAAAAAGAGACAATAAATGCATAGAATCATTAGATATTGTTAACTCTCGTTTTAAAGCTATATATATTACTTGATTTAATAACAACTATACAGGGTTGTTTGATGTGATAATATATTATAGTACAGTTCTTTTTTGACAAAAGATCCACGTGTTTTTATCAAGAAAATAATAACTAATCTTTAAATGGTAGGACAACTACAGAAGAGGGGACATCTATTGAATGCATTATTAGGCCACTTTCTGTTTACACTATTAAATGCATCTTTTTTCAAGGTATTAGTATACAATATCGTTATGACCAGACACATAAAAGTTATCAATGACTTCTTAATCTTCAATCAAGGTATCATTTCTTGCTTTTTTCATCGAGAGCAAATATAACAAAATGAGATGACTGTGGGAAATAAGCATATAATTTCAAATCCTTGCTGCCAACAGAAATCAGAGTTACAAATCTGATGAAATCCCAAGCACAACAGATAGTTTGAATTTCCAAAACCAAGAATGTTTAAAGTGAAAGAAGTTCTGGTGGTATAGTAAAGAAGCACTAACTTTCATTGCTCATGCATATCTTGATTAAGTTCTGCAAGACCTTGTCTGGAATATCTTGTTCACTGGCCTACATTGGCTCACGTTGAGTGTCATTTGTTTTTATTATTATACATCATTGTGGTCCCCCTTTCTTCTACATATCCTATTACAGTAAAGCAACGATATGTACAAAATACAATCAACTACAGTAAATGTTAGCATTATACTAATACAAAAATGTTTATATATTATAATATGAACACACACATCTCTCTCTCTCTCTCTTTCTAAATATCACATAGTCACTCATACACAAACAGACATATTGCTACTCCAGCTTTTCTCTTGCCTCCTTGCCTCACAGCCTGTCAAGCCAGAATTATTAAACTCATGATTACAGTTTTAAATTTGAGCTGTTATTGCTTTGTTGTTTCTTAGTAAAGGGTTGAATGGTTCTCATATGCCAAGAGATTTGATGCTGTCAATGAGCTTTCTCCTGATTCCCCAGGTGCTGCACTCTTTGGATTGATCCGTCCTTTGCCTTGGGAATGATTCAAGGAGACTCATGACACAATTGGCCCTTTGTAATGTTAGAATTGGTCTTGTTTCTAAGGCTCATTTATGGGTATAAATGCTGGCATGAGAGAAGAACATGTTCAATGACCTTCATCACAGAAAGCTGCTATTTTGGTACTTCTTATTACAGGTACAGGTACTAGATAACAGCACACAAATATATGTTTCCACTAACTTGAATTACGTACAAAATCCTAATGACTTTAGTTATTCATATTTTCTTGATGTGAGAAGGTCTGGTGTTGCAGTTCTGACTTCTGAGATTCAATGAGTATTTATTTCATCACGTTGAAGTCCATCTCTTTTGTTAGTTTAAAATTTGTAATAGCCATGGAAATGATTATGATTTCAATTATCCAACCTTGGTGGTACATCGAAAGTTTCCAGAATAACATAAAAAGGAAAATAAGTTGACTCCTTTGCACATGTGATCTTTGAGTTGTAGTGAATTCTTTCTAGTTCCTATTTACTTTAGCTTCACTGTACATAAAGTTTGGTTGTTGTCTTTGGAATAGCTGAAAAGAGGGTAGCTTTAAAAGAAACAAGGATAAGTGGACACTTTTGTGAGGCCAGTAGGGGATGAGAAGCACTGTTATAGAGCTTATGGCTAGTGATGCTTTCATCATACAATCACAGACCCACATATTAGTTGGTTTCACTGTTGCGTTGTTCATGTTACACGCTGCATCCGTGTCCCAGCAATGTTTGATTGCACGTTTGAACATTGCAATGCATAATTCTCTTGGTCCCCTCTTTCTCTCTCTCTCCACTTTTGGGTGCTAAAGTGAGACTCCCTGTTTTGACAAATTATCTCACAACATAAACAAGAATCTTCACTATATATTGCCTGCATTTGTGCACCAAAAAGGGCAGTGACAGAATCTTGCAGGATAATGTCAGCTTATCATGACTGGCCGATCCTGTTGAATTTTCATTTCAATTTCTTACCATGTGTCAGGTATGCTTGCCTACAAATGTGGGTTTCAACAAGTCCGAAATTATGAGTTTGCAGTTTCAGCCAACCCTTGCTGTTTAGATATTAAATAAAATTCTCCAACCTCGGCATAATTGAATTTTGTCCCCACCTTCACATTTTAGCTTCAGAGATCATAACCGCATTGCTTAGCCTAAAAAGCAGAGAAAGGAACAAGACATGTTTTATTCATTATTACTTCTCTCAAGGATTTTCTCATTAAAAGGAAATTTTCTAATTGTTGACTTGAGGCATTACCTTACACCAGCAAGGTGTGATAGAAAAAAGTTGAAAAAAGATTAAACATTTTTTTTTTCTTTTTTTCAGGCATGGGAACCAAAATTGAATATTCCATAAATCTTCTGGCAGCCATAGTAGACAGCGCCAACTTAGCTGTGGGTGGAGTGGATGTCTGGGAGCATTACCAGAACAAGAATCAAAGGACTGAAATCAGAAAACTGCAAGGTCCCATGGATAGGAAGCTTGACAGAAAAAATGTAGAGTCCATCAAAAAGACAATGCAGATGCATGAGGACATCTTCAAACACCAGGTATTCTGATGATGTTGTATGATTGAACTTTTCATCTTAACATTTACAAAATTCATGTTGCAACAAAAGTTGCATTCCTTGAAAACCATAATCATATGGTCAATCAAGTGTATTAGGCTTGAATTCATGAGCATTAGAGATTGAAGGAGAGAGCCTTTCCATTTCAGTGGCCTTTCTTTTTCTTTATCTTTGGAGGCCGCAACACTACATTTTGTGTGTAGAATGACAATACTTTGATGTCAAGATCAGTGTATGATGATGAAGTCCTTCTTCCTTGACATCTTATCTATGATCAATTTGCATTACTCTGAACTTCATTTATTATTTATTACCAATTCCAAGAAGCCACTTTGGCGAAAGTGAAAAAACATGATGATCAGCAAGAATTGAATCTCTTACAAGTTGGCAATTATGAGAATTTGGAATATGCAGGTAAGAGAGCTACACCGGTTATACAGTGTGCAAAAGATGTTTATGGATGAGCTGAAAAAGGAAACTAGACAGCAGAGATTTTGGCACCACAAGAATGAGATAGATGTGAGCCATCCACATTTGATCAAACCGCAACATCAAACGACACAGATTTCACACAAGCCTGATTTGCATGTTCAAAATTTGAGAGAGGATCTCTGGTCAAGAGAAAAGATTAGAAGCTTGTCAGACACCATAGAGATGCAAAGAGGTTTTGATCTTGAAAGGCCTGCTGAGGAGGACATTTTTTGTGAAGGGCGTGGCTTTGATGAAGGTGAGGCAGGGCCTAGCTCCCACACTGCGTTTCAGAGTTGTAAAATAAGTACTACTAGTGGCTATGATGAAGAAATGGAAGTGGATCTGACACTAAGTATAGGAGGTAGTCAAGTTAATAACACTTCTGAATTACCTCAATTAGCATGCTCAAACTCAACCAGTGGGAAAACTTGGAAGCTAAATTCATCTGCCTCCTTCAAATCAGATAGAACAGGAGAATACAGTGACCCCACCACCCCAATGAGTAGCACCACTGTCACATTTACTCGGGAAGGAAAGGGGCCACATTGGCTTTCTCAAGGTCTAAAGCTTAAATAGCACTATAACTTGTTTGTATCCTTTCAACCATACATGGACCACCGAATTTATATGGTTCATGCATTCAGATTCCTAGATTACTTTCTACTTTATTCCAATAATAAACAAATACCTTATACACCCACTTCTCACTGTCCTTTGTATATAGATAGTACCTAATTTGCCGTGCTTTTAAAACTATTTTCCTTCTCAACATTCTAACCCAATTATGCTGCTGTAAATGTTGCACTGAGTATTTAAGTATAACATAATATGCATTCTCAATAGACTAATAAACTCAAAGGAGTCTCAGTAATTGGTCATCATTCTGTCTCTTTCAAACAGAACAGTCACCATATGCAGTTGGATTCATCTTTTTTTGTGTGATACAGTGCATACACTCTTATGTAAGATAAATTTTGAAATAGACAAGGTTGACTGATACTTTTGATATTTCAATTTATCCATCAAAATTAACAAGATTTTTTTTAGTTTCAATTAGAAAAAATAAGGACCTCTGTTTTTCCTCTTTAAAGAACAAATTATAACTGTCTTTCATTCAATGCTTTGAAGCTCAAAAACTAAGTGATGTGGGGTGAAATAATTGTGATGTGTAGTGGGTAGGTTGTAGTCCTCAGCATCTATTGGCCCTTCACATCACATGTTTCATGCAATGAATTGAATTTTTTTTCCGTACCGATATGGGGCTCAGGCTGAGTACGGCACTTTAAGCGCCCACGTATATTTTTGTGCTTATTTTTTAGAAAACAAATTACATACTTTTATCTTTCTTACTCAAATTATTATTATTATTTATCTATTCATTATGTGGGAAGTGGAAACACTAATTCTTGAATAAGATGGACGTGATAAACTTTCAACTCATTAAAATTTATTGAAATTAAATAAATAACAATAATTTTTTTTTTCATAAATATAAAAATTAATATAATTTTATAAATATTAGAAGTTTAGATAAGAATTATATTTTTATGTAAATACTTACAAATATCATGAAAAATGTAACAAATACGGATGGCGTTTACACTACTTATTAAATCATTTTTGTAATTAGAATGAGTTTGTTTTTTGAAAAAAGAAAAACATCTTTGAAACAATAGTTGATCTTAGGAATTAAAGTTGAGATTATGCATTGAGTTAGAAATTTCTCATATACTTGAATGGAATTATTTATTTATTCTTAATTTTACCAAGCTTTTCATTTTTTTTTTAAATTTTTTCATAATTGTATAAAAATGTTGAACTTTACTATTTTTTGTGGATAAGACCATATTCTATATTTTACTCATATTACAATTGAAACCAATTTGATTCAAGGGAAAAACCCATTCTAAAATCAGTGACAGGTCTTAAGAACTAAGTCTAAATCATACTTTGGACAAAAAAAGTTCAAAATTGACTTTAATTATTTCGTTGTTCTGATCATTATTTATTTCCTAATATTATTTTTAGTAATCATGTTGATCTAATCTTATTTTCCAACTAAAACCTCTCATTTTTTTATTACATTATTTTAAAATAATTGCATAAAGGAAATGAACTTTATTAATAATTTGACCTTAGTTTTACTTAATAATTTTTCATAATGATCAATTCTTTTATTTATTATATTTATATAGAAAATACTATACTACCCACCTAAGATGAAGTATCTCACACAAGAGCTTCTCAAAATACATTTCATATAGAGGAATAATGTTAACACTGGTAACAGTAATTTACATTTATTTTAGACTTAAAAATAATATTATTTTTTCAAATATAACATTTTATTATAAAAAAAACATGAAATGAGTATAATTTTGGAACAGTAGTGTTAAAATATCTTTATTCCTTCATATATTAATTTTAACGGTGTGATAGCAAGATCTTTCCTAGCTCCCTTATATAGGCTTGAACGTCCATGGATGATGCATCTATAGGATTTGGTATCTAAACCTTGGGTAGGTTATTCCTATAACCAAAAATAATGACATGGGTCAAAAACATGAGATTTTCCTTAAAGAGTTTTCTTAATTTGATGAAACTCCTGTTCTAACTTCTTACCTTATTGTTAGTCAGCACTCTTTTAGAAACTTCTTGTATGACTTTGACTTTAACCATATTCCTTGTTACTATTCCTCTCGTGTATGTCTTAATTCATGATCTCACAAGAAATGACACTATTTAACCTTTTTTTTTTTTTTAACAGCCCTACCCTATTTAACCTAAAATACTATTATCCGAAGGTTATAATTGGATGAAAGACAAAAGAAAAAAAAAAGGACAATAAGAAGTCAGTTTGTTTAAGTTTTTTTTATAACTAAAAAATCACTTTGTTTTAAAAGATAATCATTTTTTTTGTTTGTTACGATGAAACATCATAAATCTTAATAATAAGTTATTTAAACATTTTTTTTCATAAAAACAATTCCTTTTTTATAAAATGATTTTTCTGATCGTAAATAAACATAAATGAAACTTTTTTAAAATCTATAAAATGATGACTAAATTATTTCATACTAGAATCACATATTTTTAATCTTTAACAAATCAATCAAATCTAATAAAGGGGTTCTATTTTATTGAAAAGAAAAAATTAAAAAAATAATTTATTCAATACTTTTATTTTCCAAAAACATTAGGCATTAATTGTACAGTGCTCATGTGACTTGAAGCAAAGAAAGGGGCTCTGAGAACTCCATTAATTATTAATACAATAATGAATTATCAAATATGCATAATTGAAACAAGCTCAAACTCAAGCCGTTGTAGACTAAAAAAAGTTCGTACAAACTCCAAGAAGAAATGATGATGATTAAGATAGCATAGTAGTAGTTTTTCTAGTTGGGCCTGGTGCAGTCAAACCTAATGTCACCTTGATTTCCAGTTTTAACACCAACCCTTCCCAACTTGGTAATTGCATCAATAAAAGCTTTCTCAAAAGCTCCTTCATTTGATGCAAACAAGTTGACTGTGGCCTTTGACCTTGCATCTGTGAACAGTACCTGATCAGAGGTGAAGAGACCCTTTCCTTGCTGCAGATTCTTAAAGTATTGGTTGTCAAACTTTTGAGGCGTGACAGGGTCCATGTTTATGGCAATTCTAGGATCAACCTTTAAGGGGCACATCTGTCTAAGATCAAAAGCATATTGTAAATTTAGCGATGGATCGATTCTGCCTCTGGGGCTGAAGTTGTAGATTCGTTTTGAGAAGCGGTTGCAGTGAGAGAACCCAATTGTGTGCGCACCTAACATAATAACACACACATATTAAAGTTACATCAAACTATATCTAAGATTCCTTAGTCGTATGATTGCATAAAACAGTGAAGAAAATACCTGATAATGCAATCATATCTGTCTGAGATAGGCCATTAAAGTTGAACATGGAATTGAGCTGATCCAAACTGAAATCAGGGTGAGGAAGATGGCGTTGAACACTTCCAATAGTAGATATTCTACCATCACGCCTTCCCAATTCAACATTATAAAATGGTCCTCCTGCCTACAATGTTATGCACTTGTTACTGTTAGAAAATGCATTGTCACACAGTGTACATTCTTAATCTGCATGCATGGCTAGTGTTGGATCAAACGGTTTAGAGGTAAAGTAATACATGCAATGCAATTATAAAGAAAATGCAATCATACCAAATTTACAACATCCCTAGTAGCCAAAGCGAGTATATCAGCACAGGAGACTTTGTTTCGGCACTTGGGGTCATTATCAACAGCTGCCTTGGCCTTAATCACTGTGTCAAAACCATCCCCAGCAAGAGATATGTCATCAGGGTGATCCTTTTCCGAGTTACTATTTGCAAGCATGATTGAAGCATCACAACCCTGTGTGCACAACAACAGATTTGTTATCACCTTACATACACAAAATAGTCAACACTAAAAAATAGCTAAAATTTTCATTACAGTTTTTATGATTATTGAGTTCAACTCCAAAGCTAGGTCGTGAAGTTATCAAACCAGGCTGAGTTAACAAAACGATGAAAGTGATGAAGAAGGTGTACACACCCTGACAAAGCAATCATGGAAGTAGAGTCGAAGAGTAGCAGGAGCAGTCACAAAAGTCTGTTGGAACTTCTGTGCAACCGCAGAGCGTACCAACTGCTCCACATTGGGGCATACGTTTTTGTAGAAGCCAGGAGTGAGTTGAGCTGAGCTTATAGTGGTACTAGTCAAGAGAAGAACCAAGGAGAAGAAGACAATGTTAGGAGTTTCCATATTACTACATCTTGTATTTTGCTTGGTTCCAACGTCTATGTGATGTATCCACTTATATATACTCAACATGACCCCACTTGAGCATCAGCAACAAAAAAATATGTAGTTGATAATTAAATAGTTAAATAATTAAATAAGAAGATAAAATATATAATTGGAGAATGATTGATGAGAGAAACAACAAAGGTCTATTTCATGGACAGTCTGGCATTTGATGTAAGTAACCGTGATATTGTTGTGAAAGAGAGGATAATGGAGGCGACATTGACTCTGAGAATGCTTTAAAAGTGGAGGCTAATTATAAGTTGCGTGAAGCATCTAAGTTTTGTTTAGTATAATCTACGGATGGATGAGGCTGTTATATATTATTAGCATCAATTTTATAATGACAATAAGGAATGGTAGGTGTGCACGACCAAGGATAAGCATGTTACTAGGGAAGAAAGAGTTTTAGTTTATGAACTGACATGAAAAAGCTCTTTTTTTTTCTGTATTTTATGTCAAAGAGACATTCATCTTGGCATTATTCCTCAAATAATTTTTGAAGTTTTATTTGCTAATCAGCATTAACAATCTTTTTTACAGGAACTGCTTAAATGAAAATCTAATTTTAACTGAAAAATAATGCTAAATATACTTAATGCAGCACTTTTTTGTTATCTTATCTCTTGTCTTTCAAATGAAATCAGACTTAGACATTAATGTTGATTTAGTTTGAGAGAATGTCTAGTTTGTTGTTTGTCATTAGCACACAGCCAACTCAATTGCATGTGATCATATGCGTGTAGACTCATCTTTCCTAACAACTCCCCTTTCCTTAGGAAAAGATCCCTTCTTTCAAATTTCAAACCAAGCAAACTTTTATTTATTGTTTATTTAAAACCAGCCAATCCCTACAGTTACATTTGTCAATCCCTGCAAAAAAGCAATCTTATACACCAAAAGCTTAATAACTCTACTAACGTTAATATCTGCCAAAAAGTGAACTTGTTTGGTAGTATGTGATCTCTTTATTATAGTTTTGTTCTTTCCTACAACATCATTATCTAGATCAAAATATCATTTTTTTACTCTTTCTATTAATGTATTATATGTAACATGCTTCCCATGTCTAATTGCAAGATGCAAATAATCAGCTTCGATTTGCTATAATATTTTACTATTTTTCATTTTTCAAAGTTATGGGGCTTATTCAATATTCAGTATGTACTTTTCTTCCCCTCTTTCTTTCTTCCACGCTAGTATCCTATTACATACATGTTTCGTGAGTTTCCTATATCAACGCCTGAATCTCTCTTTTAAAAAACACCAAGAAGTAAAACAGTAGCAAAAATAAAATCTTTTTTTTTGTTTTCTAAGTCAATCTTTCCCAGGCCCAAAATGCACCTCAATTTTGACCACTTAAGAGACGACTTTAACAGATTTAATTTTTTTGTCAAGTAGAATTTAGTATTAGTAAGCACTGGTACCAGCTAGATTATTATAATGTGTCAAAGAAAGTAAAACTGTTATTAAATTAATGTTGAGTTTCATTGGTTATGATCAGAGAGTAGCAAGGAGAACTATTTTTAAGAAAAATTTATGTGAATTGGGTAATTGTTGTTTTTCTTTTTCAATGTTTCTTAAGCAGTAAAGTTATGGACTATTATTTGTGATTGAATATTTTTTTAAAAAAATTAATTTCATCATAGTTAAAGATCAAAGGAAAATTAGAGCACAGTTCTCATTGGCAAAAGTTATATATATATATATATATATATATATATATATATATATATATATATATATATATATATATATATATATACTTTAATTAATTATTTTTCATATAAAGTTTTTCAGTTTTGTGATTGAAATGGAAGAAAAAGAACAAGAAAGTAATAAAAGATAATTAAAGTATTATATAATTGAGTGGGTTTAATCAGCTTATTTCGAAGAAATAATAATTCAAGCTTCTTCGTAAGAGAAACTTTGAAAGAAACGATTGTTTTATAAAAATTAAGCTGAAGAAAATATAAATTAAAAAGAACATTGATTTAGGAAAAAAAATTAGACTATAAAGAGGTAATTAATACCAATAAGATAATAATCTAATACAACAAAAATTAACTAAAAATGATCTTAAATTTATTTTAAGGTGACATGATACAACGAAAATATACTAAAAAGTTTATCCCATAATGAAACAAAATTATAAATAAGTAGGAAAAAGTTTTCTTACAACCCCTTTAACTGATTAGGCACATTATAGATCATTATTGACATAATGGTGTTCATGGTCAAATTATTTCTAAGAATGATAATATGACATATTAATTATTATATTGTTGCTAATTGTGCAAGAACTTACCATACACACACATATACATATTATATGTTTGAGGAACATGCATGACAGCGCATGGCAACAGTAAATATAAATTATGGCAATGCTACTGCTGCTGCAATAATAAAAAAAGTTGTAATCTTCTTTTTAACCTAAAATTTTAAAATAACATATTTATAATTCTTTTTATTAATTTATATTAAATATAGGACTTCAACTCATATTTAATTAACTCCACGTACATGTATTAGTGACATTTCATTTTTGCTTATAACAAAGCCGTTGATGCAACAATGTATGTGGGCACAAATACAAAGCATGAATTTGTTTAAACGTTTAATACTGATTAGTTTTAACTCATGTAGACATATTACCACATTTTTTTAAAATTAAAAATTTAAATAATTAGATTTTATATTATTTATTTCATTATAACTAAAATAATTTTACTAAGTTAGATAATTTTATGTTACATTTCATTATATATACTTTTATTGAATAACTAAGTTTATAATTAAAAAAATTCTGTGAAACTTTTAGCCTAAAAAGCGATTTTAAGCTAAGAAAATAAAGCTCACAATAACTTCTCCTTTTTAAAGTTTTTTATTTTTTTATCTTTAACTTAAAATAATTTTAAGCTGGTAATATGTATGTGAGTATTTTATAGCGTGTTTTGTAAATAAATCTTCAACACGAATCATCAGTTATCAGTTATTTTATAGCGTGTTTTGTAAGTAAATCTTCATCAGATATTCTCATCATGTAGTTTTGCCAAAAACAATAAGTAACTTCTGCATCGATTTAACGTACTAACATAATTTTTGCTATTTATATGGTAAGGTGACACTGTTATAAACACATTACTTCCTTAAAAAAGGACATTATAAATATAATCACAATTGAATAAATAGGGTTTTGAAATAATATCGTTAAATAGGATAAAATTAGTTAAAGTTATATATTTAAATCTATTACACATTACCGTTTTTTTATTTAGTTTTAAGTATAAAATAGTGGATATATTATTATTGATTTTTTTTATTGTGTATCATTGTGTGAAAGAGTAATAGATATTTAAACAGCGCTAATTTCAATTTTTATATTATTTTGTTCTATTTTTGTTTCGTTCCATTTTAAATATTCTTTCTTACTTAGTATAGTGCCAACTTTTTTATGATAAATAAAAAACATTACAGTGATTGAAAAATTCTTATGAATTATGTAACTAAAAAAATCATATGAACTATCTTTATTAAAAAAATAATTATTTATTTAAATTAGTAAACTTGTGATAATATAATTTGAGTTCCATCAATAGAAAAATTAATCAATCTTAATTAGATTTAAATCAATTTAAATTAAGTATTGTATATAATCCGACAAAAATAATAAAAATAGACGAAAAGAAAAAAAAAACAAGTGAATAAAATCTACACGATAAACATATAAATAATATTTTATAACTATAATTTCCTAATGAAAAACAAAACAAGATAATAAAATGATTTAGATAAAAGAAATTTTTATTAGGAACTATGGATAAATTTATATTTATAAAAATAAAAAAATACTTAGAAAATATAGGTGAGTGTTTTTTGAATGAACAACATAACAATATAAATATAGGCGGAATAATAATAAAAAAGTAGTTAATAGAGATAATAATTCTGATTCTCAAATTCATGACAACAAGAGAAAAATTCATAGACTAAATGATTATACTATTAGAAGTATATATGATTAAAGTCAATGTTAGAATATTCTATGAAATTAAGAGACTTGTTAACAGAAAGACCTAGTTGGAGTAATTGATATAGATTTTTCAAAGCATCAATACTCTATACACTTTTTTCATTAAATTACATTAAAAAAATTGCCCAAACATGAAAAAAGATGGTTAGTTTATTCTAGAGATTTAGATAGAGTTTTTTTTTTTTTTTTGTAAATTGTTTAATACTTGTTATACAAGTAAACTAGCTAACAAAGGTATAAGAGATTGGAGAAATTTTAATACTAAGTTAGAGAGTCATAAAATAACCGAATAACACATTATTAATGCATGATTGATTTAGAAATGAGATTGTCAAAAATAAAATAATAAATAAACATGCTTAAGAATAAATAATTAGAGCTTGAGAACATCGGAGAGATGTGTTGTTAAAAATTATTATTGTTATTAAAACTCTTGGTAAAAGTAACTTAACTTTCAGTCAAAAGAATGAAAAGATTTATCAAAAAAGTAATAGAAACTTTTTATGTTTGATAGAAATGATTACAGGATTTGATCCAATTATGCAAGAACATATTCATCGAATTAAAAATGAAGAAATTCATAATCATTATCTTGGACATAATATACAAAATGAGTTGATAATTTTTTGAGTTGATAATTTTTTTAGCAAGTGAAATGAAAACAAAAGTTATAAAAAAGAATCATGGATGCAAAATATTATCCAATCGTACTTGAATGTAGTCCATATGAATGTCATCATTATAGTGTGTGAATATTTCATCTCCTCCGATACAAGTTAATGAGTATTTTCTATAATTTTTAAAAGTAGATGATATAAGTAGAAAATGTCTTCTGATGATATTATAGATGAATTAAAAATGGTTATAGTTGGTATTAATAACCTTAGAAGAGAAAGATATGATAATAAGTCTAATATCAAAGAAAAACATGAAAGTGTGAAAAAAAGATTTTTTGATATTAATTTTAGAATATTTTATACTTCATGTGTCATAGTCTAAACTTAGTATTTTGTGATATAGCTAACTCTTGTCCTAAAAGCTATATCTTTATTTGGAGATTATTACAACGTAAATATACTTTATTTTCTTTTCTCACAAAAAAAGGTGAAAAATTTTACAAAATCATACACATAACTCTTAAATCATTTTAACAATCACATTGAGAAGGCTGTCTTAAAAGTGTGAAAACGATAAAATTTCAAACTCCAGACAAATAAAATATTTTTATTTAAATTAGTTAAAACTAGTAATAATCTTAAAATAAAAAATAAAATTGACTATTTACCAGCTTAAGAACTTAAAATTTTAAATTTTTTGCTAAATATAATTATTTAGTGTGACATATTATATGTAGTTATCTCAGTGAATAAAAAATTATAAATAAAGAAAACAAATTTAAAAATATATTAATTTCTGTCAAAAAAAATCACTTTTAAAAGTGAATATAAAACCTAAATTTCATGAAAAAAATTAAATTAGTAAAAGAAAATAACTTAATGAATATATTGAAAATAAAATTACAAAATTACTTCAACAGCGATTTAGAATTGATTACTTTTATATATCATAAATAAAACAAATATTACACTCTAAAGTATATTTAAATAATTTAAAACATATAAAAGTATTTTTGTTTTTCTATTTAATATTAAAACACAATTAAATTAATAATTTTTTGGAAAAAAAATATCTAAACTTTAAAAATCATTTGAAATATAATAATTTGTTACATCATAACTTAGATTTATTTTAAAAATTAAATATTTTAAAAAAATTATATAATTAAAAAATATAAACTAATTAAAGTTTTTAATTATATAAAAAAATAACCTTTTTTAATATAATTTTTTTTAAGTTTTTAAAACTATTAAATAAGAATAACATTTTTAATTATATAAAAAATATTTCTTTTTCAATATCAATTGTTTTAAGTTTTTCAAAATATTAATAAAATCTTATTTAAGATTACATATCCTCAACAAAAGTTAAATAAATTAATTTTATTATCTATTAAAAAAATATTAAATAAAATTAATAATTAATAGATAAATTTATATTACAAAAATTCAAAATATAAATTTTAAATAAAAATATCATAATTTTAATAAATTATTTTATTAATTAAAAAAACTTTATTTGCCTAAAGTCCTGACATAATCATTCTAACAACACACAATGATCTAATCCCAAATTGACATAAACTCATGTTTGAGTGGTTTTCTGCCCCACACCGTGCCTCCGACCTTACCACCTTCACTTCTTAATTTTGCCGATGCCGATGAAAAGAAAAAGAACTTTACTTCTTAATAGGTGAATTTTGTATTGAATTTTGGTTGGTTTAATCAATGCTGTTTTATAGCCTCTATCTTCAAATTTAGCTTTTAAACATGTTGATGCCCGAAAAGCAGAATTCGTGTTTTGATTGTTGACTGCAATACGATACATTAACTCATCTCTCCATCAACAAAAATTGAAACTCAGGACAGCTGGCAGAAAGCATCTATACCAGAAATCTTAGGAAAAAATAAATAAAAATATTAGTTTGACACAACATCTATTTGATACTGTTTTATATTAATAAAATATTATATATTAATATAATAATAATATTTTATAATATTAAATGGTGTGTGAATAGTAATGTTAAACTATCAGTACCAAATAAAACACCAAAATATAACGGTTTGACAATATACATATTTCTTATAACTGAACGAAACCACAGTTCTCAAACCTATGTATACATGACAGGATATGTTTACATTGGTACAAATTGCAAGCACAAAAACAAGTTGACATGATATATTACATAATTGAAAGAACAATTCTATATTTAATAAATATCTTACTTTATTACTTGAATATGTAGATTGCGGCAACAACATTTGACATACAGTTCAACTTGTAGCGATGTAAAATGACCCTGTTAAAAGTAATCCTTCTGGTCCGGGCCATTCAACTCAACATGAAAATCCATTGAAATTGGGGGTTGTAATTTCGGTTTTCCATAAACAACTGTGGGCTATTCTACTTACACGACAATTATGACCGACCTAGTCATCCGGTAAACAGGGAAATATTATTTAACAAAACTCTATACATGAGTTCATTCGTCCAACATAAAAAAGGGAAAATTGCTCGGAGTAACTTTCCTTTCGTTGTTCATCGCTGTGGCAACAAGTTACCTGCGGATGTGTTTTCTAAATAATTAGTGAAAAATTGTACTGGATTAACATGTAATATGTATGAAACCTAAGCAAACTGACTAACACAAGAACTAATAGTAGGCTAATCAATATCTGACCAATCAGGTCTCAATTATCAAACACAAGAAACAAATTTGGTCCATATGAAAGCCCAATTTTGATTTATTTAGGTCAAGAATTATGACATCATCATGTACAAATAACTAATCAATTCCAAACTTAAATAAAAATACATGAGATATAAAAACTCTATTCTTAAACCTTCGTAGTTTCATGGTACAAAAAAAGAGAGAGAAAGAATCATTTCACATGACACAAATGGAGAATTGTCTCTCCCTAAACCCTGGTAGAAGCCTTGTACACAGTACAGTGCTGTGCCGCCCTATTCAGAATTTCAAGGTAGAGGTAGAACAATGTAACAAAAGTGATTATGTGATTATTTTGTACGATAATGTTAAAAGACAATTGAAAGTCAAATATATCAATGTGCATTTTATTACCTGTGCAGGACATAAAAGGCAATAATTATCTTTCAGCTTCCATGAACAACTCTTACAGGATCAAGCTGTCCACTATAATAACTAGAAGGAACTGTTGATAGTTCTAGTCTTCCCTTCCATTCCTCGCCAGGTTTCAAAGTAATAGGCTTTTCAATAGCAGCGGCCTCTACACAAAGCATATGCTTATACTCGTCATCACCGAAATCAGACATAGCCTTTGCTTTCTTATCCCAAGGATTCCACACCACTGCATAGATAATAAATGAGAAAGCAACATGTTTATACAAAAGGACAATGAAAATGATTCTTGTCCAATTCAAAAGCAACACAAACGTTAAATATACCGACTATGGAAGGTTTCTTAAATAGGGGATGGGAAGTTAGTACCTGGTAAGAAAATGGTTTATTTAAAAGGAAGAATTAATACATAAAAATTAAGACAGGTGAGAATTTTAAGCTATGTTCTACTGAGAAAGTTGGTTTATAACCCTATTTCATTGGATTCTTATTTCACATTGACAAAGAACAATTTTTTATTCTTAAATTGTGTAGCTTTGAATAATATAGTCCCACCGCTACAGTACACTTTATCAATGTAAGATTAAGCAAACAAGATGAGTTTGATAATGATCACCAGAATCAGGAAGACCATCTTTACGTATTACAAATGTTCTCTTCTTCTCATGATCAAGAATTGCAATCTTTGTAGGAGTGCTGAGATATATCCTGTCAAACTATAATACAAAGAAAAAGTGAAGTGTCAGTTTCATATCATCAAAACATATGAAAGCCAGTACATTAAGACCAGTTACATACATGTGCCCAGATGTGTCACGTATTACTACAAATTGGGAACAACGATACAAACTAGGTGGATGTTTTCTTTTTTATTATATCTTTGGTGCAAATATTTTTCATATATGGGCTAAGTGCAGTAGTCGAATCCAGACCAATATATGAATGGATAGTGAACCAACACATCTTAAGCAGTTGCCACCCACCCATGCTAGAGGAAAGGTAAAATAGAGAAAAATGGGGCTTTTGTTGGGGTGAGGGAAGCAACTGTTCAATTGTTTGTAAATAAAGAATAGTATGCAACTTCCAAAAGCTAGATACTGCCTCTCTTCATCCGCTCACACAGAAAAAGCAACATTCAAATGGAGAATGTTCTTTGGGCATTGGTGCTTATTACGCCTTACTTAAAAGAGTCACTAAATAAAATAAAAAAAAATCAAGATCTATTAAATTGGTCTGATACTCCATTTCAACAGGCTCCATTTCACAGAAACTCTATTTCATTGCTTATATATGAAGCACATATAGAACATGGGGACACGACTCTGTAGATTACGTTACTATGAATTATATAAATTGACAATCAAGATTTATACATTAAAAAATCATCTATAAACAAGGTTAGCCAAATATAACGAATAATGAATCTAATTTATTTATCTAAAATCCAAGAAGTGAAAAAAAATATATATAATCTAAATAACTTTTTATTATATATAAGATTTGTTTCTTGTAGGGTAAGTGTCGAACACAGTATACGCCACTTAAAAAGGAGTGTCTTAGCTTCATTTATAGCATACTTAATGTAGTTACCTACATGTGTGTTTTCTAAAGCAAAGTTGAAAGGGTAACAATCTTACTTCTGATTCAAATGTTAAAGCATCCCCCTGTTCAGTAAAGCGTTTCCTTTTCTGCAAGTTGTCAAGATAGTCCAATGTCTCTAACCCCTCTACCCGCACTTCACTGAATATAAGCAAACAAACAAGTTAAATGCAATTAAAACTGCAGGCTAACAGTATATCCCCAACAATAAAGTAAAATAATAAATAAGAACTGGCAATAAGCCAAAATAAAAAATAGAAGAGTTAAATAAGTACATAAACTGAAGAAAACAAAAAAATATTAATTTTACCAAAACCTGAATATTTCACCACATTGAAGACACATTTTATCTATGAATACGCACCCAAAAACGTATGTGGATAACGTAACAGGAGTTGCATGCTGTTTAACTCAAGAAAATACGATTGCAGTTTATTTCTGTTGGAAAAGTAAGAAAAATTTTGTATCCTCACTTGCATCTTTAGATACCAAATGCACAAATCGACAGTTGACTTTATAAGTACAAAAGCCAACTCCATATTCTCATACAGATGAAAAACAATTTGTAAATAATACAAGTAATAAATTTCACAAATTGAGTCAGGAAAACAAGCTTATATCCATACAATAAGACTGCACAGTTCTACTCATTTGTTAAATGATTTGACAACAGAGTCAATTTATAACTAAAGATATTCACAATAATACAATTTCACATTGAAGTGTGAGATAAAAGATGTTTCAATTTTCAAGCACTTGCCTTATATCTGAGACAGAGAAATATGTATGATTGGCGAATGTGAATGAAAATGGCTTCCCATCAATGTTAGTGTTCCTGATCCGAGATGTCAACATTAGCTCTCCTCCAGGGCCAAGCGCTACTCTTAGACGAAACTCAAAACTAAAGCAAAAGGAATGGTATATGATATTAGAAAGAAATATAATATGAACAATTCAAGCTATGAAATAACAATTAGTAAATAACACAGTAAAAAGTATTAGTCAAGAGAATGCTCCCTAAACATAGGCTAAAAGCTTTGAATGTTATGTATACCTGTGAGGCCAAATCTTGATGTCGTCTTCTGAGGGTTTAAGAATCAAATCAACAAAGGCTTTACTCAAAGTACTTGTTGGAAAAGGTGGAGGATTATCATCAATGGTCCAGAACCGATTTCTAGCAAATCCGTGTGAGTCAAGAGGACCAAGATTTGAAAACTACAAAGAGAGAGTCAGTATACTTGTACAAGTAACCTGGGATCTGATCAGAGTAACATTTGGGAAGGAGGGATTCACAAATTGCAATGACATTTAGAACACCTTATAATTTTTTTATTCTTATCAGTATCTCTGATTGTAGATTCTGTGAGCAGTAAGTCTACCAGGCTCAAACAAAGAATCCTTCGTTTTGGTATCACTTTTAATTATGCAACTGAAGTCCACAGTCCAAAACCAAAACTGATTTAGCTGCAGCGGGTACACTGGTGTATGTGGTTTTGTCTAGTTGTCTATTTAGAGACCGATTATTTAGCTTAGGCCTTAATTGCAGTGTCCTAGTATCCATATATAAAAAAGACATAAGGATTTTTTGAGTTATGGCTGAAAATTGATCCCTTCTTAGTAGTGGAATGCAATCAAATGTAAGGCCGATTAGGTTTCTTTCCTTTGCCATCTCAAATTCTACTATGTTTTTGGTTTATTTTAGTTCTACTTTGCCCTGACCTATTTTTCTTGGCAATTAATTAGCTTCAAAAAATTAATCTTATCACAAGCAAATTGTTTGGTTGGAATACCTGCTCGAATTTTTCCTAAAATTCCTCAAATTTAAAACCACGTCATATAGCTGGGGCAAATAACCCTCATTAAAAGTACCCCCTCCCCAAGTTTTGCTATCGTTGATTTGACATCCTAACCCGAATCTATGAACTTGTAACAATTTAGGTGTCCAACATCATGGTCACTTTGGGTTATGGCTAATATAAGAGTTTCTCGTAATCTAGAATTCGGTTTTGTATGGCCTGGCATTAGATTATTCTTCAATTAGAAATGAAATTATATAAGATTATTAGGTTTTTATTGTTCTAACAGAAATATAATATAAGGTTTAACTTGACAACATCTTTCCCACCGTCACATGCTTTCCTATCCTCTTCCTTCTCCAATTTCTACCTATTTTCCTTCCAGAGCAATATTATCACAATGAAAGCAACTATGGCAAACAGAAATATTAACATTAGAAGTACATACTTGAGGAAAACATATTGGAATCCCTCCACGAATTGGCTTTGGAGGCTTAAATATAGCCTGCAAAAGTGCCCAATGTTAATAAACCAAGATAAATCAGAGCTTATCAACCTCATAACTGGAGATTAAAATTTTCAAAAAGTATAAATTATAATCACATTCATACATAGAGCATATTAAAATAATTTTCACTAACTCCAGTTATCCCAGAGAAAGAATCTCCATTTTGAGTGGCAAAGACTAACTGCTATTGAGCGAAGACTAATAAGAGGTACTCGAACATTCAATATTTGAAATTGTAAGCAAAACACAATGTAGAAAATATGAGTTTCAAGCCAACCTTGGAACACAAATCCTTTGGGTAGTAGATCCACTCCAACATATAAACCAAGAATGAATAAAAATGATTCCAAAATCAAAATGTGTAACTTCTCAAATATATTTCTCAAAACAGCTGACATATTCAGATTGAAAAATATACGTCAGTTAAACCATTTTCTTTCCATGGAGTTGTTCAGTTAAATCTTGCACTTAACCTTTCAATGCTTTCAGAGGGAACTGATATTGACAACCTCATTGAGATCTAAAGTTAATCAGATTTTCCCACTCGTCTTGACATGCAATGGAGGAAAATCAGCCAACTGAGAAATACACTGAGAACTTAAATACAATTATGTTTCATACTGTACCTTGCTGCTGAGAAAAAGCAATTCCTCGGCTTGGTCATTCTTCCAAGAAGTCACATGAGCACCGTACAAGTACACCTGAAAATCACAAACATAGAAATGAAACCTAATCAGAGCCAACTCCACCGCAACCTGGACAAACAATTTGCTACTTCAAAACCGACGCAAAAGCAGTAAAATCAAACACCAAACGCAGCCGCTATTCTCGAAGAATTTACTTCACCGAAAATTAGCCTACAAGATAAATCAAACTGCTTAGGAATAGCCTTTTCAGATCAAAATTCTCTAGCTGATGAAAAATCTCGATCCAGACAAAGCTAACGAGATCAGCACTCTCCAACCGACAATGACGACAAAAATCGACCGGCAAAACCAAAACCACACTAAAAACACTTAAAAGCTTCATAATCTAAAGGTGAACACGAATCCAAGCTAAATCGTGAAATCGAGAAGTGGATCAAGCAGTATCTACTTCGAATCACAGAGGATAACTAACAATTACAGACATTACCAAAACAGAGGAAGTTATAGAGATGCATGGAAGAAGTAGGAGGAAAGCAACCTCGGCTAAGCTTCCACGAGCATCGCGAAGAAGAACCTTGTCGAGGCCATTGAATCCCTTGGTCACCTCGTAGTTACCGGAAGTAGTGGAAGAAGAAGAAGAAGAAGACGGTGGTGGCGAAGGAATCTTTTCCGTACTCATTGCAACTCGCAATTGTTACCTTTTCCTTCTCTATTTCACTACCGCCACAAAATTTATATATATATATATATATATATATATATATATATATATTTATATATATTATATCAT
>Ga0209489_104563_pt1 | contig 25351 bp, 23 predicted proteins | sample SiratrowhiteBW_FD_187527 | JGI IMG/M metagenome (GOLD analysis project Ga0209489, IMG submission 187527) | Root nodule microbial communities of legume samples collected from California, USA - Siratro white BW (SPAdes) (version 2) | ecosystem: Host-associated > Plants > Roots > Nodule | place...
ACTGTTCGAGTACCTCGTCTACTACAACAACCACAGACCCCATCAGGCCTTGGCAGGACAAACTCCCAAGGCTTTCGCCGCTTCCAAGACCACCGCGATCCAATCAGCGAATTATTGAACATCGACAGCAATGACAGCGTGCAGGCGGCTTACGCCGCCAGCGCCTTGGTCAGGTTCTCGGCGACCTTATCGAGGAAGCCGGTGGTCGAGAGCCAGCGCTGGTCGGCGCCGACCAGGAGCGCGAGGTCCTTGGTCATGTAACCGGCCTCGACGGTGTCGACGCAGACCTTCTCCAGCGTGGCCGCGAACTTGGCAAGCTCGGGGTTGTTGTCGAGCTTGGCGCGGTGGGCGAGGCCACGGGTCCAGGCGAAGATCGAGGCGATCGAGTTGGTCGAAGTCTCCTTGCCCTTCTGGTGCTCGCGGTAATGGCGGGTCACCGTGCCGTGGGCGGCTTCGGCCTCCACAGTCTTGCCGTCGGGGGTGAGCAGCACCGAGGTCATCAGGCCGAGCGAGCCGTAGCCCTGCGCGACCGTGTCGGACTGCACGTCGCCGTCGTAGTTCTTACAGGCCCAGACATAGCCGCCGGACCATTTCAGCGCCGAGGCGACCATGTCGTCGATCAGGCGGTGCTCGTAAGTGAGGCCCTTGGCGTCGAATTCCTTCTTGAACTCGCGGTCGAAGATGTCCTGGAAGATGTCCTTGAAGCGCCCGTCGTAGACCTTGAGGATGGTGTTCTTGGTCGACAGGTAAACCGGGTAATTGCGGAGCAGGCCGTAATTGAAGGAGGCGCGGGCGAAGTCGATGATGGAGTCGTCGAGATTGTACATCTCCATGGCGACGCCGGCGCCGGGGGCCTTGAACACTTCCTTCTCGATCACGGTGCCGTCCTCGCCGACGAACTTCAACGAGAGGGTACCCTTGCCCGGGAACTTGATGTCGGTGGCGCGGTACTGGTCGCCATAGGCGTGGCGGCCGATGATGATCGGCTTGGTCCAGCCGGGAACCAGGCGCGGCACGTTCTTGCAGATGATCGGCTCGCGGAAGATCACGCCGCCGAGGATGTTGCGGATGGTGCCGTTCGGCGACTTCCACATCTGCTTGAGATTGAACTCCTTCACCCGGGCTTCATCGGGGGTGATGGTGGCGCACTTGACGCCGACACCGACCTTCTTGATCGCCTCGGCGGCGTCGATCGTGACCTGATCGTTGGTGTGATCGCGGTACTCCATGCCCAGGTCGAAATAGAGCAGCTCGACATCCAGGAACGGGTTGATCAACTTGTCCTTGATGTACTGCCAGATGATCCGGGTCATCTCGTCGCCATCGAGCTCGACGACGGGATTGGATACCTTGATTTTTGCCATGATCGGGGAAGCCTCTTGGGAACGGCGCTTTTGTTGCGCCACGGGAATATCCGCCGCCTCTTAGCACCTGATAGCAGCGGGCGAAAGCCAAGGGATTATGCACTTTTAGCTCATCCAGCTTCCCCAGGTGGGGAGCGGGGGCGGCGGGCAGGGGCGAGGTTTCAGACGAGATTCAAAAGTCGAATCCAACCCGTTATTTCCCTTGAGAATTTTGTCAGGACAGGCAAACGACAGACCGCGAGGGCGGCCCGGTCCTGGGGACCGCTTGAATCAATTCCTCAGGTGGCCTTGCCAAGGCCTTGAGAGACAGTGTGAAAGCGAAGCGAGATGTCGGGGACTGACAAGAGCAAGGCGGGCCTTTCCCTCGACGGTCCCATCGTCATCCTGGTCGAGCCGCAGCTCGGCGAAAACATCGGCATGGCCGCACGCGCCATGGGCAACTTTGCCCTGAGCCGGCTTCGCATCGTCAATCCCAGGGACGGCTGGCCCAACATCGCTGCCCAGCGCTCCGCCGCGGGCGCCGACCACATTCTGGAAAAGGTCGAATTGTTCGGCACGGTGGAGGAGGCGGTCGCCGACCTCGACCTCCTGTTCGCCACCACCGCTCGCGCCCACGACCAGGCCAAGCCTGTGGTCGGGCCGGAGGCGGCAGCCGCCGAGATCTCGGGGCACATTGCCAGCGGGGGCAAGGCCGGCATCCTGTTCGGCAGGGAGCGCTGGGGCCTGACCAACGAGGAGGTCGGGCTCGCCAACCGCATCATCACCTTCCCGGTCAATCCGGGCTTTGCCTCGCTCAATCTCGCCCAGGCCGTGCTGCTGGTCGGCTATGAATGGTTCAAGCTGGCGACTTCGGGCGCGCTGCCGCACGCCATGCCTGAAAGATCCGAGCGCGCCTCGCAGCACCAGATGCAGGCCTTCTTCGACAATCTCGTGCGCGAGCTCGACAAGGTGGAATTCCTGCGGCCGGCCGAGAAGCGCGATACCATGCTGGTGAACCTGCGCAACATCTTCACGCGGATGGAGCCGACCAAGCAGGACATGCACACGCTGCACGGCGTGATCATGGCGATCGCCGAGGGGCGCAAGGGCCCGGCCAAGGGCGGGGTCCTCGACGGCGAGCAGGCGACGCGCCTGCGCGCGCTGCTGGCGGAGCACGGGCAGGGCGGTGCGTCCGACAGCGCCTCGACGGTGCGCGGCCTCGCCCGCCTGCTTCGCCGCAACCCGACCGACGCCGAGCGGCTGCTCTGGCAGGCCCTGACCCGCGACCGCCGCTTCGCCGGCCAATTCAAGCGCCAGACCCCCGTCGGCCGCCACATCCCGGACTTCGTCTCCTTCCCGCACCGGATCGCGATCGAGCTGGTGAACCCGGGCGAGGGCGAGGCGATCGCCGCCGACCGCGCGGGACGGCGGGCCTGGCTCGAGGCGCGGGATTATCGGGTGCTCGACATCCGGGCAGTGGATGTGGAGCGCGATCTGGAGGCGGAGCTGGTGCGGCTGCAGGGGATGATGGAGCGGGGAGCGTAGGTTTCGTCGGGTGGAGGTCTCGTAGGGTGGGCAAAGCGAAGCGTGCCCACCATGTCTATCGACTGAGAGAGATGGTGGGCACGGCGCTGCGCGCCTTTGCCCACCCTACGAGACCTTCATCCTCGCCCGAGTTGCGCCTTGTGCCGCAACCAAGGGCTGTGCAGACGCGCAGTCGGTTGCTATGAAGTCCCCGGTAATTGAGATGGGGACTGCATGTTTGGAATGGTGGGCCGCACACTCATTTGTGCGGCAGCAGGCTTCGGTGTTTTGGCGCTGACTGCCTTGTTCGAGATATCCGGCGCCCGCGCGGAGATGCCCTTGACCTCCAAGTGCAACGCGGTCGGAAATTTCAGCGTCGATGACAGGATCGCAGGCTGCACGGCCATCATCCAGGCGGCGGGGACGGGCATGCAGCAAGGTGTCGTCATGGCGCGCTTCCGCCGCGCCATGTTCTACCGCCAGAAGGGCGAGATCGACCTTGCGCTAGCGGACTACAACGAGATCATTGAGCGCGATCCGGGCAATCTGAACTCCCGCATCGCGAGGGCTTCTGCGCTGATCAAAAAGCGAGAGCCCGAGGCTGCGCTGCTTGATTACGCCAAGGTAATCGAGCTCGATCCGAAGAATACCTACGCCTATATCGGACGTGCTCACGTCTATTCGGCGAGACGCGACTTCGTCCGTGCCATTGCCGATTATGATCAGGCCCTTCTGATTCATCCGGACAATGTCATAGCGCATGTCGAACGGGGTCTCTCTTACGTCCGGAACGGCGATCCGGATCGGGCCATGGCTGACTGCGATCGTGCGGTCGAGATCAGCCCGCAAACCGGCGGCGGCCAATTGTGCCGCGGTCGAGTTTACTCCGCAAAGGGTAACAGAGAGCTCGCGTTGGCCGCACTGGATCAAACCATCCAGATCAAACCCAAAAGCGAGAATTTTTACTACTTCCGAGCCGAAACCTTTTCCCAGCTGGGTGAACTCGACCGCGCGATCGTCGACTATGATCGGATCATCGAGCTAAACCCACAAAGCCGGTCTGCCTATGGTTGCCGGGGCGTCGCCTATTTTCAAAAGGGCGATTACGATCGCGCCATTGCCGATTACAATCAGGTGATCCAGCTGGCACGTCAGGGTCAAGGAAACACCGGCGATCGGCAGACTCAGCTTCAAGGTCAGGACGCAGATCCTATTTCTGCGTCCGTCGCGGGTGAATCGATTGCGCTCGCGTCCGCGGATGGCCCCGTGCTCCGCGCTCGGGGCGGGGCCTACCACGCGAAAGGGGAGCTTGACCGCGCTATCGCAGACTTTGATGAGGCGATACGCCTCAACCCCAGGGACAAGGAGGCATTCGGGCTCCGCGCTAACGCGTACAAGGCCAAGGGAGATTTCGACCGTTCGCTCGCGGATTACGATCAACTCGTGCGGCTCGATCCCAGGGATGCCCGCGCCTATTTTCATCGTGCAAGGGTCTATTGGCAGATTGCTTCATTCGCCAAATCCTTGGCCGACCTCGATCAGGCGATCCAGCTCGATCCCAGGAATGCCTACCCGGTTTTGTGGCGCGAAATTGTTGCCAGGCGCAGTGACCAGCCGAGCCGGCTGAGCGAGGCTGCAAAGGATCTCGACGCGGCGAAATGGCCAGCGCCGGTCGTCAATCTCTTCCTTGGCACGACGACGTCCGAGCAAGTGCGCGCCGCGGCGGAGGACGCCAACCCGGTGAAGAAGAAGGGGCAGGTCTGCGAGGCGAATTTCTATATTGCCGAGCGCGCCTTGCAGAGCGGCTCCAGGGAAGAGGCGTTGAAACTGTTCGAGCAGGCGGCTGCCGATTGCCCGAGGACCTTTATCGAGAAGCCGGCCGCCGACGTCGAGCTTCCCGCGCTGCGAGCGAGCCGCTGATCGAATGGGCGGGGTCTCGCAGAGTGGGCAAAGCGGAAGCGTACCCACCCTGTCGATCAACGGAGCTGCGATGGATTGGTGGGCACGGCGCTTTTGCGTCTTTGCCCACCCTGGGAGCGTAGCCCGGATGCGCGAAGCGCAATCCGGGACAGTGTCCCGCATTCCGCTGCGCTACATGCGGGCTACGAGACCTGAGCGTTTACACCGCCTCGAGCTGGTCCGCCGCGCGCTTCTTCTTCGCCTTCGCCTGGCCGAGCAGGGGGCCGGCGGTGAGAGCTGCCGTATCGGCCACGCCCGGGTCGCGCGAGATCATCGCGGCGACGATGGCGCCGTCGATGATGAGTCCGAGCTGGTGCGCCAGCACCGCGGGCTCGGCGGAGCCGAGCTCGGCGGCGAGCTTCTCGATGTGGCCGAGCACGATCTTCTTGTGCTTCAGCGCGATGTTGCGGAACTGCTTGGCGTCCTTGTCATGCTCGCCGACGGCGTTGATGAAGGGACAGCCGTAGAAGCGCTCTTCGGCGAACCAGCTCTTCAGCGCGGGGAAGATGCGCGTGAGTTTCGCCTGCGCATCGCCGCCGCCTTGCTCCATGGCGCCGATGAACCATTCGCGCCACTGCTTGCCTTCGCTCTCCAGCACGGCGTTGACGAGATTGGTCTTGGAGCCGAACAACTTATAGAGCGTCGTCTTCGCGGTGCCGGCCTCTTCGATGATCGCATCGATGCCGGTGGCGTTGATGCCGTTCTTGCAGAACAGATGCGTCGCGGCGCTCAAGAGGCGACCGCGCGCGGATTCGTCGTCGCCGGCACCGGCATGCGGTGAGCTTGAATTCTTCTTCGATGACGTCTTTGCCATGAGCTGCTTTGCCATGAGCTGCAACTTAATCGCAGCTGCATCACATCAGCAAGCCGCATCTGTTCCGCGCCGAAAAGATTCGCATCCGCTCACGCATCTGCTCCGCCCTTGAGCAGGGGAGATCTGATCAATCCGCAGGCAGCAAGCCTTAAGCGGCTCCAATGCTTCGCATTTCGTTTTTGGCTCCGTCTGGCACGCTCCATGCAGGGAAACAGACCGTTCGGTATCCTAACGGTTTCCACTTTTGCCAGGGAGAAGATTGATGACTGCCGTCGTTCAAAAGACCGTGCTGACGGGTTGCCTCGCGCCCATCGACAAGAACGGGCTCGAGCAACTGATTGCCAATGGCAAGGCAAACCCGAAGGTCATCAAGACCTTGAAGTGCAAGACCATCGCGGAAGGCAAATTCCGCCACGCCAACTACATCCGCAACCTGCCGCCCTACATCGTCGACGAGCCGCAGGGGCTTCTGGGTGACGACACCGCGCCCAATCCGTCGGAAGCCTCGCTCGCCGCGCTCGGCTCGTGCCTTGCGGTCGGCCTGCACGCCAATGCCGTGCACCGCGGCTGGATCGTCAACAAGCTCGAGCTCGAGCTCGAAGGCGATCTCAACATCACTGCGGTCTGGGGCACGGGCGACACCTCCGACAAGCCGGTCGGCTTCACCGATGTGAGGGTCAAGGTCGACATGGAATGCGAGGGCATCTCGCCGGACGAGATCAACGCACTCGTCGCCCATGTGAAGAAATGGTCGCCGGTCGCCAACACCTTCACCCGGCCGGTCAATCTCGAGGTCGGCATCTAGCAGACGGCAATCAGGACAAGGTGCGGGAGACGATCATGGGTTCACTGGCTTTATCGCGGGCCGAATTTCTGGATCAGCCCGCACCGTCCATTGCGGGCGAGGTGGCGCGGATCGCGCGCGAAGAGCTCGCGCCGCTGGCCGCCGGCATCGACGACGGATCGGTCTATCCGGCCGGGGTGCTGCGCAAGTTCGGCGCGGTCGGGGCCTGGGGCAGCCACGTGCCGCACGAAGGGCCGGCGGACCTGCGCTGTGCCATTCAGGCGATGGCCGAGATTGGCCAGGTCTGCGGGGCGACGGCCTTCATGGCGTGGTGCCAGAACACGCTGGTCTGGTACGCGGCGAATTCCACCAATGTGAATCTCGCAAAGCGCTTCGGCGATGCCTTCTCGACCGGTCGCGTGCTCGGCGGCACCGGGCTCTCCAATCCCATGAAGAGCTTCTTCGGCATCGAGAAGTTGAAGCTGAAGGGCCGCAAGGTCGAGGGCGGCTACATCGTGCGCGGTGCGTTGCCCTGGGTCTCCAATCTCGGCCCAGATCATTATTTCGGCACCATCTTTGAGCGCGAGGACGACCAGGGCACTGTCATGTTCCTGGCCGATTGCTCCGACCCCGCGATCACGCTGACGCCGTGCAAGCCGTTCCTCGCGATGGACGGCACCGGCACTTATGGCGTGCAGTTCCGCGAGGCTTTTGTTCCTGATGAGCTGATCCTCGCCGATCCCGCTGCACCCTTCGTCAAGAAGATCCGCGCCGGGTTCATCCTGCTCCAGGCCGGCATGGCGCTCGGCGTCATCAAGGATTGCATCAACATCATGGACGAGGTGGATAACCCGCTCGGCCACATCAACCGCTATCTGCCGCAGCAGCCGGTGCACTTCCGCGAGCTTGCCGCCGAGCTCGAGGCCGAGACCATGGCGCTGGCGCGCGATCCCTACAACGAGGAGGAGACCTATTGGCGCAAGGTGATTGCGCTGCGGCTTCGTGCAGGCGAGGCCAGCGTCGCGGCGGCGCATGCGGCGATGCTGCATTGTGGCGCGCGCGGCTACCTCAGGAGCCACCGCGCGCAGCGGCGCCTGCGCGAGGCCTATTTCGTCGCGATCGTCACGCCTGCCACCAAGCAGCTGCGCAAGATGCTCGCCGATTTTTGAGTTCTACGAGTTCACCTGAAGACCACCCCAACCTCAACGGAGAGGCTGCCATGACTGACGTTCTGATCACTGCCGTCGAACTCGCCGATCTCTTGAAGACCGAGCCCTGTGTCGTCATCGACACCCGCAATCCTGACGCTTACGCCGCCGGCCACCTGCCGGGCGCCGTGAACGTGCACGAGATCTTTACGTTCCTCGCGACCTCGACGCCGGAGGGCATGGCCGAGCTCAAGACCAAATTCGCCGATGCGTTCGGCGGCGCCGGCCTTTCGGGCAAAGAAACCGCCGTGATCTATGAGCAGTCGATGAACTCCGGCTTCGGCCAGTCCTGCCGCGGCTATTACCTGCTCACCATGCTCGGCTATCCCAAGGTGAAGGTGCTGCATGGCGGCTTCGATGCCTGGTCGGCCGCGGGCTTCCCGGTGACCAAGGACGTGCCGACGCCGGCGAAGGCTTCGTTCGCGATCGTGCCTGAAGCCAGTGAGATCCTGATCGATGCCAAGACCATGCTTGCCGCCGTCGGCAAGCCCGGCATCGCCATCCTCGACGTGCGCGACGTCGACGAGTGGATCGGTGACAGCTCGTCCCCGTACGGCAAGGATTTCTGCCCGCGCAAGGGCCGCATTCCGGGCGCGGTGTGGCTGGAATGGTATCGGATGATGAAGCCGACCGCCGAAGGCCCGCGCTTCAAGTCCAGGGACGAGATTCTGGCCGAATGTGCCACCGTCGGCATCTCGCAAGCGACGCCGGTCTACCTCTACTGCTTCAAGGGCGCGCGCGCCTCGAACACGTTCCTGGCGCTGAAGAACGCCGGCGTGAAGGACGTGCGGATGTATTTCGGCTCCTGGAACGAATGGTCGCGCGATCCCTCGCTGCCGATCGAGCAGGGGCTGCCGATTGCAACGGACGTCACCACCAAGGCGGCGTGAGCGCGCGATCACATGGCCCGCGGACGAGGCGCGATTCCCAGCGCCTTGATCCGCGAGGCGAGCGTTGTCGGCTTGATGTCGAGCATCTCGGCAGCGCCGCCGGGGCCGAACACCTTTCCGGCGCAGGCCTCCAGCGCGGCGAGGATGTTGGCGCGTTCGTGGTCGCGCATTTCCGAGGACGTCATGACGGAGGGGCGCGCGTCGGGCTTCTGGCGGGCGGCGCCGCTAGGCGCTTGCGCGCCTGAGGTGTCGGGCAGGTCGATGCGCAGGCGGCCGTTCTGGGACAGGATCGCGGCGCGCTCGATCACGTTCTGCAGTTCGCGGACGTTGCCGGGCCAGTCGTAGCGGGCGAGCCGCCGTGCATCGCCCTCGGATAGGCGCAAGTTCGATTTGAGCGCCTTGCCCTCACGCGTGAGAAAATGCTGGGCGAGCAGCGGAATGTCCTCGCGCCGTTCGCGCAGGGGCACCGTCTCGATCGGAAACACGTTGAGGCGGAAATAGAGGTCCTCGCGGAAACGGCCGCGCTGGACCTCCTGCTTGAGGTCGCGGTTGGTCGCGGCGATGACACGAACGTCGACGGCGCGGGTGCGCGCCTCGCCGACACGCTCGAAATGGCCTTCCTGCAACACGCGCAGCAGCTTGCCTTGCAGTTCGAGCGGAATCTCGCCGACCTCGTCGAGGAACAGCGTGCCGCCATCGGCGAGCTCGAAGCGGCCGATACGGTCGCGGGTTGCGCCGGTGAAGGCGCCGCGGACATGGCCGAAGAACTCGCTCTCGAACAACTCGCGCGGGATGGCGGCACAGTTGACGCGGATCAGCGGCCGGTCGCTGCGGGTGGAGTCCTCGTGGATGGCGCGCGCGATCAGCTCCTTGCCGGTGCCGGATTCGCCGGTGATCATCACCGCCGCCGTCGTCGGCGCCACCAGCTTCACCTGGCGCAGCGTCTTCTGGATCGCCTCACTTTGACCGATGATCCCGCGCGGATTGGTCTCGATGCGGATTTCTTCCTGGAGGTAGGCGTTCTCCAGCTCCAGCCGCTCACGTAGACGGTCGACTTCGGCGAGCGCGGCGTGCAGCTTCTCGTCGGCTTCGCGGCGCTGGCTGACGTCGCGAAACACCACGACGGCGCCGACCACGACGCCGCGGTCGCGGATCGGGGTGGAGGTGTATTCGACCCAGGCGGGCGAGCCGTCCTTGCGCCAGAAAACCTCGCCGTCGACCTGGTGCACGGCGCCGTCGCGGAACGCCGCATAGATCGGGCAATCATGGTTGTGATAATGCCGGCCGTCGTGGTGGGTGTGGTGGACGATCGGGTGGATCTCCTTGCCGACCAGCTCTTCGGCGGTCCAACCCAGCATGCGTTCGGCTGCGGGATTGACGAAGGTGGTCTTGCCTTCCGCGTTCACGCCATAGATGCCTTCGCCGGCGGCGCGCAGGATCAGCTGGTTCTCGCGCTCGATGTCCTGGAATACGCGCTCGACCCGCTGCCAGGTCGCAATGCCGCCGCGCATGTGGTCTTCGGCAGCCGCATCGACATTGCGGCGGCGGCGCGCTTGGAGATCGGTCAGCGTCAGCAGCAGCAGCGTACGGCCGTCATGCGGCAGCAGGCAGCCGGCATATTCGAGCTGGAGATTTTGCCCCGTCGCATGCCGGGGGGTGAGAGCCGTGGTCCAATAGGCGCCCTTGTGCAGCACGGCCTGGGTGAAGACGGTGAGGGCGGGGAGCTCGCCGGCGTGGAGCGTGCTGGCCCTGGTCTGCCGCAACAGCGCGCGGTCGTAGCCGAGCAGGGCGCAGGCGGCGGGATTGGCGTCGACGATCTGGTCGCCATAGGGATCGACCAGCAGTGTCGCCTCGACGGAGGATTCGAATGCCGCGATGCGCGGGTCGTTGGCGGCGGCCACATCATCGTGGATGGGCATTGGCGTCGTTGCCATTGCGAAATCTCGTAATTGAACTACGAAATCTCGTTTATCACGACTTTTCGTAGTGGCCAAGCGTGACTGAAAGTGGTGCCTTATCAAGGCAATGGCTGGGCTGAAGGCCGTGGCATGCTCCTTGCGTAATTGTTCTTCGCAATGACGCGCAGGAGGGCCGATGTCCACGTTCGACAATCCGTTTGATCCCGATCGCAAGCTTGGAGCCGGCTGCGCCTGTGGCCAGCATCGTTCTGCGGAAGAGCACGAGCAGGCGACGGCGCTGCGTTGCGATCCGTTCGAGAGCGAAGAGAAGCGCTACGAGGGCGTGGTCGCTTCCGCAGTGATGCGCGCGATGTTTCCGCAGGATGTGGCGCGACGCGCGTTCCTGAAGTCGGTCGGTGCATCCACCGCGCTCGCTGCATTGTCGCAATTCTTTCCGATCAAGACGGCGACCGAGGTTTTCGCGCAAGCCGGCACGCCCGAGAAAAAGGATCTCAAGGTCGGCTTCATCCCGATCACCTGCGCGACACCCATCATCATGGCGGCGCCGCTGGGCTTCTATTCCAAGCACGGCCTCAACGTCGAAGTGGTCAAGACCGCCGGCTGGGCGGTGATCCGCGACAAGACCATCAACAAGGAATACGACGCCGCGCACATGCTGGCGCCGATGCCGATCGCGATCTCGCTTGGCCTCGGTGCCAATGCCATTCCGTTCGCCGTGCCCGCGATCGAGAACATCAACGGGCAGGGCATCGTGCTGGCGACCAAGCACAAGGATAAGCGCGATCCGAAGGACTGGAAGGGCCTGAAGTTCGCGATCCCCTTCGACTATTCCATGCACAATTACCTGCTGCGCTATTATCTCGCGGAAGCCGGCCTCGACCCTGACACCGACGTGCAACTGCGCTCGGTGCCGCCGCCGGAGATGGTCGCCAACCTCCGCGCCGACAACATCGACGGCTTCCTCGCGCCCGACAATGTCTGCCAGCGCGCAATCTATGACGGCGTCGGCTTCATGCACCTGCTCTCCAAGGAGATCTGGGACGGCCATCCCTGCTGCAGCTTCGCCGCCAGCCGCGAGTTCATCACCACGGCGCCGAACAGCTTTGCCGCGCTGACGCGCGCCATCGTCGATGCCACCGTCTATGCCTCGAAGGCGGAGAACCGCAAGCAGATCGCCGAAGCCATCGCGCCGGCCAACTACATCAACGCGCCGGTCACGGTGCTGGAGCAGGTCCTGACCGGCACCTATGCCGATGGCCTCGGCGGCGTGAAGACCGACGCCAAGCGCGTCGATTTCGATCCGTTCCCCTGGCAGTCCTTCGCGGTGTGGATGCTGACGCAGATGAAGCGCTGGGGCCAGATCAAGGGCGATGTCGACTACAAGGCGGTCGCCGAACAGGTGTATCTGGCGACCGATACCAAGAAGCTGATGACGGAAATGGGGCTCACGCCGCCGGCCAGCAGCTACAAGTCTTTCGCGGTGATGGGCAAGACGTTCGATCCGACGAAGCCGGAGGACTATTTGGCGAGCTTCAAGATCAGGAAGGCGTCGTGATGGACCTCGCTCTCGTGTCCCGGACGCGATGCAGCACGCAGTGCTGGTCCGCAGAACCGGGACCCAGTCGTGCCGCATGGGTCCCGGTTCTGCAGCGCGTCACTACGTGCCGCGCTGCGCCCGGGACACGATACCGGGGATATGCATGATGAACACTTCCCTCCGTCTCCGCGCCGGCCTCGTCTCCATCGCGCTGCTCGCCGCCTTCCTCGGCGTCTGGCATCTCGCCACGCGCTCGACCGGCACAACGACGACGATGAGTCCCGAATACGCCAAGCTGATGGGCCTGACGGCGACGCAGGGCAAATCGGCAATGCCCGGGCCGCTCGATGTCGGCGCCAAGCTCTGGGAGCATTTGAAGCGGCCGTTCTACGACAACGGGCCGAACGACAAGGGGCTCGGCATCCAGCTTGCCTATTCCATTGGGCGCGTCGGCACCGGCTATCTGCTGGCGGTGATCGTCGCAATCCCGCTCGGCTTCCTCATCGGCATGTCGCCGCTGCTCAGCAAGGCGCTCGATCCCTTCATCCAGGTCTTGAAGCCGATCTCGCCGCTGGCCTGGATGCCGCTGGCGCTCTACACCATCAAGGATTCCTCGATCTCGGCGGTCTTCGTCATCTTCATCTGCTCGATCTGGCCGATGCTGCTCAACACGGTGTTCGGCGTTGCCAGCGTGCGCAAGGAGTGGGTCAACGTGGCACGGACGCTCGAGGTCGGCACGATCAGGCGCGCTTTCACCGTGATCCTTCCCGCGGTGGCGCCGACGATCCTGACCGGCATGCGCATCTCGATCGGCATCGCCTGGCTCGTCATCGTCGCGGCCGAGATGCTCGTCGGCGGCACCGGCATCGGCTATTTCGTCTGGAACGAGTGGAATAACCTCTCGATCACCAACGTCATCATCGCGATCCTGCTGATCGGGATCGTCGGCATGCTGCTGGACCAGATCCTCGCGCGCTTCACGCGCATGGTCACGTTTCCGGAGTAAAGGTTGTGACCGACAAATTCATCTCCATCGAAGGCATCGCAAAGCGCTATCCCGGCGCGGGTGGCGCGATGACGACAGTGTTCGAGAACTTGTGGCTGTCGATGGCGCGCGGCGAGTTCGCTTGCGTGATCGGCCATTCCGGCTGCGGCAAGACCACGGTGCTCAACATCCTGGCCGGCCTCGATGCGCCGAGCGAAGGCGCCGTCATCGTCGACGGGCAGGCAATCTCGGGCACCAGCCTCGACCGCGCGGTGATCTTCCAGAGCCATGCCCTTCTGCCCTGGCGCACCGTGCTCGGCAACGTCGCCTATGCCGTGAGCTCGAAATGGCGCAGCTGGGATCGCGCCAAGGTGAAAGCACATGCGCAGACCTTCATCGATCTCGTCGGGCTCACCGGCTCCGAGCACAAGCATCCGTCGGAGCTCTCGGGCGGAATGAAGCAGCGCGTCGGCATCGCGCGGGCGCTGTCGATCACGCCGAAGATGATGCTGATGGACGAGCCGTTCTCGGCGCTGGATGCGCTGACGCGCGGTACGCTGCAGGACGAGGTGCGGCGCATTTGCCTCGAGACCGGGCAGACCGCGTTCATGATCACCCATGACGTCGACGAGGCGATCTACCTCGCCGACAAGATTTTCCTGATGACCAACGGTCCCGGCGCGGTGCTGGCCGAGGTCGTCGAGAACCCGCTGCCCAGGGATCGCGGCCGCACCGACCTGCACCGCCATCCGCTCTACTATGCCTTGCGCAACCACATCATCGATTTCCTGGTGACGCGCAGCAAGACCTTCGCCGCCGAGACGCCGGATCACGATCCACGCAACGTGCCGATGGTGCACATCGGCAAGCCGGGGCTTTCGATCGCATCCGATGCCAGACCGGAGCCGTCACGGGAGACGTCATGGCCGGGCTTGTCGCGGCCATCCACGTCGTCCTGAGTTGCGGCCAAGAACGTGGATGCCCGGGACAAGCCCGGGCATGACGCATAAACCAAGGAGACCCTGACATGAAACGCGAAGACCTCACGGAGAAGCTGCTCGACATCAAGCGCGAGAAGGGCTGGAGCTGGAAGTACATCTGCGAGAAGATCGGCGGCTATTCCGAGGTGCTGATCGTCGGCGCGATCATGGGCCAGATGAAGCTGACAAAGCCGCAGGCGGCGAACGCCGGCGAACTGTTCGGCCTCTCCAAGGCCGAGACCGCCATGCTCAACGAGGTGCCGATGCGCGGCACCGGCACGCCGATGCCGCCGACCGATCCCCTGATCTACCGCTTCTATGAGATGGTGATGGTGAACGGTCCGGCCTGGAAAGCGCTGATCGAGGAAGAATTCGGCGACGGCATCATGTCGGCGATCGATTTCGACATGGCGCTCGAACGTGTCGCCAATCCCAAGGGCGACCGCGTCAAGATCACGATGAGCGGCAAGTTCCTGCCGTACAAATATTACGGCGCCAGCGGCAACGTGCCGGAGTACGGCTTCAAGGAGGACTGATCGACGCGAAAGCGTCGCGCAGCTCCTTGATAGGTGCCATCTCGCGAACATAGGTGAAGGAGCCGTTCTCCTTCATCTCGCGTGCGCTCTTCAGGAACGCGGCCAGCGCATAGCGTGACATGGCTCCGCCGACGCTGATGCGCTTGACGCCGGCTGCCGACAATTGCGCGAGCGTCAGCGTCGGGTCGGCAAAACCCATCACGTGGTTGAACGGCTTGCCGAGCGAGGAGACGAACGTCCGGATCGTGGCGAGATCGTAAAGGCCGGGCGCATACAGGACATCGGCGCCTGCGGCCTCGAAGGCCTGCAGGCGGCGGATCGTGTCGTCGATGTCCCTGCGGCCATGCAGGAAGTTCTCGGCCCGCGCCGTCAGCGTGAACGGAATTGGCAGCGCGCGCGCCACTTCCACGGCGGCCTGGACGCGCTCGACGGCATGGGAAAAGTCGTAGATCGGGCGATCGCGATCGCCGCTGAAATCCTCGATCGAGCCCCCGACCGCGCCGGCCTCGGCGGCACGCCGTATCGCTTCGGCCGCGCGCTTCGGCTCGTCCGCGCCGCAATTCTCGAGGTCCACGCTGACCGGCAAGTCGGTGGCTTCGACGATCGCGCGCGCGTTGGCGAGGATGACGTCGAGACTGACGCCGCCGCTGCCGAGCGTGTTGGCCACCCCGAGGCTCGTGGTCGCCAAGGCCTCGAAGCCCATCGCCGCGAGCAGCTTGGCCGTACCGGCATCCCATGGATTGGGAATGATGAAGGCCCCCGGTCGCGCATGCAGCGCGCGAAATGCGGTCGCCTTGTCCAATTGGCTCGTCATGGTTCACCTCCGTGCTGTCGGTCTGGACAGCCTTAGGCGCATTCTCGTCATCCGCCAAATTTGTTATTCTTTCCAGAACCATCAGCTTTTTGCATGAGGTTGCGATGGACAGCGACGCCCTCAACACCTTTCTGACCATTCATCGCAGGGGCGGGATCTCGAATGCCGCAAAATTCCTGCATCGCTCGCAGCCGGCGATTTCCCGCCGAATCGCTCTCTTGGAGCAGGAGCTCGGCGTGCCGCTGTTCGAGCGGGTGGCAGGCCGCACCCGGCTCAGCGATGCCGGGCGCGTGCTGATCCCCTATGCCGAACGCGCGGTTGCCGCCGCGCAGGACGCGGAGCAGGCGGTACGCGCATTGACCAAGCAGAATTCGGGGCCGGTTTCGCTGGCCGTGACCGGCACGCTTGCCGACGGCCGCCTCTCGACCATCATGAAGCGGTTTGCCAGGGAGAACCCGGCCGTCACACTGAGCTTGCGGACGGCGACCAGCGCCGAGGTCAGCGGTCTCATTCGGCGCGGCGAAGCCGCGATCGGCCTGCGCTACAACACCGACCGCTCCGGCGACCTCGACTGCGAGTTGGTGCTGCGTGAGGCGCTGCAGGTGGTCTGTGCGCCCGATCATCCTCCGGCCGGGCGCCGCGTGAAACACCTCGCCGAGCTTCGCGGCGAACGCTGGATCGCATTCCCGGAGACTCGCGGGCGTCGCGAGGTCGCCGCGGCGCACGTGTTCGCGCTGTTTCTCACGCAAGGGCTCGGCGACGTGGAATGGACGGCCGTGGACAGCCTGACCGCGCAGAAGCGGCTGGTGGAGTCGGGCTTTGGTCTTGCACTGTTGGCGCGAAGCCATTTGGCGGAGGAACTGCGTGCCGCCTCGATCGCGACGATTGCCGTGGGCGACCTTGCCGCCGACCAGGACATCGTCCTTGTCACACGCCGCGGCGGCTTTCTGAGCGCTGCCGCAGAGCGCCTGCTCGAAATCATCCGCCGCACCTATGGCGGGCTGGATGTCTCGGCCAGGCCCAGAAAGAAATCGCCGGCGCGCAAGGACATTGCGCGCCGGCGTGTCGGCTGAATCGATTATTTCCCCGCCTTCACCTCGGCGGCCGCCACCGCGAGCAGCTCGTTCATCTTGGCGCGAATCGTCTGCTCGGTGACGGCGACGTTCTTGGCGGCGAAATCGGCCGTGATCTTGCGCAGGACGTCGGCATCGCCGGCCTCCTCGAAATCGGCCGCGACCACCTCCTTGGCATAGGCGGTGGCGGCGTCACCGGTGATGCCGAGCTCTTCGGCTGCCCACAGGCCGAGCAGCCGGTTGCGGCGGGCCTCCGCCTTGAATTTCTGCTCCTCGTCCAGGGCGAACTTCTTCTCGAAACCTTCCTGGCGTTTGTCGAACTCGCTCATGCCTTTTCCAATTCCCTACTGACTGGACCCGGCGGCCCTCGTTGCGGCGACCCGGCTGCATGCCTAGATAGAGAGCAAGAATCGGCAAAACAACGAGCCGTTAAGCCGCAGGCAAGACGGTATAAGTTGGTGCCGGACGGCCGGATCGATTGTGCTGGGACAGCCAATCGGATAGGTTGCCTAAAGGTTTGGTTCCCGTTCTGTTTCCAAGGGTTATGAATGGGTTCCCGGCCGTTCACGGCAGCTCCGCTGTGGGTCGTAATCCTCGTCAACCGGAGCACACCAAATTCATGGATTTCAACAAAACACGGTACATCCCCATGAGCCGTCGGCGTCGCATTTATGAAGGCAAGGCAAAGGTTCTCTACGAAGGCCCGGAGCCCGGTACCCTGATCCAGCACTTCAAGGACGACGCCACCGCGTTCAATGCCAAAAAGCATCAGGTGATCGAGGGCAAGGGTGTCCTCAACAACCGGATCTCGGAGTACCTGTTTCAGCACCTCAATGACATCGGGGTGCCGACCCATTTCATCCGCCGTCTCAATATGCGCGAGCAGTTGATTCGCGAGGTCGAGATCGTGCCGCTGGAGGTGGTGGTGCGGAACGTTGCCGCCGGCTCGCTGTCGCAGCGCCTCGGCATCGAGGAGGGCACGCAGCTGCCGCGCTCGATCATCGAATTCTACTACAAGAACGACCAGCTCAACGACCCCATGGTGTCGGAAGAGCACATCACTGCCTTCGGCTGGGCGACGCCGCAGGAAATCGACGACATCATGGCGCTCGCCATCCGCGTCAACGATTTCCTCACCGGCCTCTTCCTCGGCATCGGCATCCGCCTCGTCGACTTCAAGATGGAGTGCGGGCGCCTGTTCGAGAACGAGATGATGCGGATCATCGTTGCCGACGAGATCTCGCCGGATAGCTGCCGTCTGTGGGACATCAAGTCGAACGAGAAGCTCGACAAGGACCGTTTCCGCAGGGATCTCGGCGGCCTGCTCGAGGCCTATACCGAAGTTGCAAAACGTCTCGGCATCCTCATGGAGAACGAGCGCCCGGCGGGCTCCGGCCCGGTGCTGGTGAAGAGCTGAGAGAGGATTTGACGTGAAGGCACGTGTTACCGTTACCCTGAAGACGGGCATCCTCGATCCGCAGGGCAAGGCCATCGAAGGCGCGCTGAAGTCGCTCGGCGTCGACGGCGTCGCCAGCGTTCGCCAGGGCAAGGTGTTCGACATCGAGCTCGCCGGCGCCGACAAGGCCAAGGCGGAGGCGGCGCTGAAGGAAGCGGCCGACAAGCTGCTGGCGAATACCGTGATCGAGAATTATCGGGTCGAACTGATCGGCTAAAGCGCGATGAGATTTGGATGAATCGTCATCGCGCTTTAGCTTGTTGTTTACGCATGATCTTTCCGGAAAACCGCTTCGCACTTTTCCGGATCATGCTTTAGGCCGGACTTGGTCGTAGCCCGGATTGCGCTGCGCTCAACCCGGGGTACGAAGTTATTGCCGAGCGGCTTTCGCAGCTCACAGCCATCCGGCGCGCCGAAAACGCCAGTAGAGCGCGCCGCACGCCGTCAGCATCACGCCGAGCAGAATGTAATAGCCGTATTCCCATTGCAGCTCCGGCATGTGCTTGAAGTTCATGCCGTAAATGCCGGCGAGTGCGGTCGGGATGGCGGTGATCGCGAGCCAGGAGGCGAGCTTCTTGGACACCGCGGTCTCGTGTGCCTGGCCGACCAGCAGGCTCGCCTCGAAGGCGAAGGCCAGCACCTCGCGCATGGAATCGATGCGCTCCTGGATGTTGCGGACATGGTCGGTGACGTCGCGGAACAGGGGCTGCATCGTCGCGCGCACCATCGACAGCTCATCGTGCTCGAGACGGCGGCAGACCTCCACCAGCGGCCCGATTGCGTTGCGGAGCCGCAACAGGTCACGCCGCAGCATGTAGAGCCGCTCGATCTGCGTCTTGGTGATCGCATGCGTGAGCACGTCGTCCTCGATCTCCTCGATCTCCTCGTGAATGCTTTCCAGCACGGGCGAGTAATTGTCGACGATGAAATCGAGGATGGCGTAGAGGATGTAGTCCTCGCCGCGCGCGAGCGCGCGCGGGCAGCTCTCGCAGCGTTCGCGCACCGGCGCGTAAGAGGTCGAGGCGCCGTGGCGCACCGAGACCAGATAGCCGTCGCCGACGAAGATGTGGGTCTCGCCGAAGGCGATCCGGCCCTCGATCAATTGCGCCGTGCGCGCGACGATGAACAGCGCCTCGCCATATTGCTCGATCTTGGGCCGCTGATGGGCGTGGTTGGCGTCCTCGATGGCGAGCTCGTGCAGGTCGAACTGCTTCTGCACCGCGCCGAGCAGCGCCATGTCAGGCTCGTGCAGCCCGATCCAGACCACGTGGCCGGGCTTGGCCCGCCAGCTCGAGGCCTCGCTGATGGCGATGTTGGCGATGCGGCGGCCGTCGACATAGGCGCCGGCGGCGACGACGCCCTCGGTGGACACCGGTTCGGAACGGGATGTGGACAGCGACGCGACGTTCATGACTTCAATCCCGGGCAATTCGAGCGGCCAAATCCGACCGGCTATGGCCTGTGTACAAAGGCGTTCCGCAACGCTAGCACTGGTAAAATTCCCGTCAAATGGTTATGTCTCTTCACGAATTGGCCCTTTGGCCAGCCCGATTCCCACCACCGTCGGAACCCTGCCATGAAAGCCGCCATCCTCGTCTTTCCCGGAATCAACCGCGAGCGCGACATGGCGCGCGCATTGAGGCTGATCTCCGGCAGTGAGCCGGCGATGGTCTGGCACGCCGAGACGTCATTGCCGCCGGGCACGGATCTCGTGGTCGTGCCCGGCGGCTTCTCCTATGGCGACTATCTGCGCTGCGGCGCTATCGCCGCGCGGGCGCCGGTGATGGATGCGGTGCGCGACTATGCGGCCAAGGGCGGGCTCGTGCTCGGTGTCTGCAACGGTTTCCAGATCCTCTGCGAATCCGGCCTTCTGCCGGGCGTGCTGATGCGCAATGCGCGGCTGAAGTTTATCTGCAGGGATGTGCATCTGCGCGTCGAGCGGTCCGATACCCCGTTCACCCGCGGTTACAACGCCGGCCAGGTGATCCGCGTGCCGGTCGCCCATGGCGAGGGCAATTACGAGGCGGACGAGGAGACCATCGAGCGGCTCGAAGGCGAGGGGCGGGTGCTCTATCGCTATTGCTCCGCCGATGGCGTGGTCGATGAGGCCGCCAACATCAACGGCGCGGCGCATTCCATCGCCGGCATCATCAACGACAAGGGCAACGTGCTCGGCATGATGCCGCATCCCGAGAACCACGTCGAAGACATCATGGGGTGCACTGATGGCCGCGGCCTGTTCGCCGGCCTCGCCCAGCATCTGGAAAAAGCCGCGTGATCTCGCTTGTGTTGAAGCGTGCTCTCGCCGCGATCGCGACGCTGGCGTTCGCGACATTTTCGATCGCGACTTGCGCATCCGCCCAGGACTATCCCAAGCGCCCGGTCACCATGATCGTGCCGTTCGCGGCCGGCGGCACCTCGGACGTGATCGCGCGCGCGGTCGCCGAGCAGATGGGCATTGCGCTCGGCCAGACCATCGTGATCGAGAACGTTGCAGGTGCCGGCGGCTCGACCGCACTGGCGCGTGCCTCCCGCGCCGAGCCCGACGGCTATACCATCGCGATCGGGAACGCCGGCACCAATGCGGCGACCTATACGATCTATCCAAAATTGCCGTTCACGCCGGAATCCTTCGTTCCGATCGCCATGGTGGCGAAGACCTTCGGCATCATCGCGCTGCGCAAGGACTTTCCGGCAAAGGACCTAAACGAGTTCATCGCCTACGCCAAGGCCAATCCCGGCAAGATCAATCTCGGCCATGCCGGCGTCGGCTCCTCGAACTATCTGATCTGCAAGAGCTTCGTCAGCGCCGCCGGGATCGACGCGACGCTGGTCGGGTATCGCGGCGCCGCGCCCGCACTCACCGATGCCGTCGGCAGCCAGATCGACGGCGTCTGCGATGCGGCCGCCTCGGTCTCGCAGGCGATCAACGAGAAGTTGGTGAAGGGGCTGGTGGTCGGCTCGACCGTTCGCCTCGCCACGTTGCCGGAGCTGCCGACCTCGGCGGAAGCGGGCCTGCCCGAGTTCGAGGCACAGGGCTGGAACGGCCTGTTCGCGCCCAAGGGCACGCCGCCGGCCGTGATCGCCAAGCTGAATGCAGCGGCGCGCACGGCTGTGGAAACCGACGCGGTGAAGAAGCGATTTGCCGATCTGTCGACTGTCGCACCTGACGACAACGAGCATACGCCGGAGTTGCTGCAGCAGCTCGTCACGCGCGACGTCGAGAAGTACCGGAAGATGCTGGCGGACGACGCCAAGCAATAGCTATTTTTGGACATCGTCTTCAACGAGCTGCTGATCCAGATGCGCCGCGCGCCATATCTGCGCAAGGCCCAGCCGAATGGCTATCGATCGGGGGAAGCCGATTTCGGGGTGAGCGGAGCGGGTTCCTCGCCTCTCCCCGGCGGGGAGAGGTGAACCGAGCTATCTGCTCGCATCGATGCAACCAAATCTCATTCCACTACCGCAGCTTAAGCTTCTCCGCCGGCACCGTCATGGCCGCAACGCCAGCCATGACCAACAACAACCCCAGCGCCAGGTTCGACGGCACGCTCTCGCCGAGCAGCAGCACGGAGAGGCCGACGCCGATCGGGATGCGCAAATAGCCTTGCGCGTTGGTGGTCAGCGTGCCGAGCCGGCCGAGGCAGACGTAGAACAGCATCAGGCCTAGCGCGCTCGACACGATGCCCATGACGATGGTGGCGATGATGGCCGTCGGCGTCGGATGCAAAGTCCAGGGCTGGTCGATGATCAGCGAGGGAGGCAGCAGCACGAGGCCGCCGAACAGCAGGGAGCCGGCCGCAACCACCATCGGGTCGTACTCGGACAGCCTGAGGCCGAAGATGGTCGCGCAGGCAAAGGAGACGGTGGCGAGGAGGATTGCGATCTCTGCCACGATCTCGCTACCGAAGCCGCGCAGCGCATCGAGGCCGACAATGGCGAGGGTGCCGGCGAGGCCGAGGATCGCGCCAACGAGCTTCAGCAGCGTCGCCGGCTCGTGCCGCGTGATCAGGGAGGTGATCAGGAAGGCGAAGATCGGCGTCGTCGAGGCCAGCACCACCGTATTCGAGGCCGGCACATATTGCTGCGACCAGGTGATGATCAGGAACGGGAAGGTCGAGTTGATCAATTGCTGGGTCGCGAACAGCTTCCAGGCCTTCGCGTCGGTCGGGATCCTGACCCCGCGCATCCACAGGATGGCGAACAGGAAGGCGGCCGCGATCAGCGCGCGTGCCGAGATGAAGGTGATGGGTGGGATCGTATCCAACGCCAGCTTGGCCAGCGGATAGGTCGAGCTCCAGCAGCAGGCCAGCGCGAGCAGCAGTGCATAGTCGCGCCAGTTGCGCGCGCCGGTGGCGGCGATCGACGGCAACGGCGCTGATCCGGACGCCGTCATGCGACTCGCCTCGGATGTGCTCCGCGGCACCTTATCTCTGCTCCCCGGCGCGAAAGCGCTTAGGGCAACTGTGGGCGAGGGGGCAGCAAAAAGGAAGGTGCCGAGCTATGCGTTTGGCTGAGGTTGCGCCTTCCGCTTCACCCGCTTGATCGTGCCGGAAAAGGTGAACAGCTGCCTGTCGCCGGACATCATCCTGCCACGCAGAAAAATCAGCGAACCGCCGGCCCGGCTGACCTCGCCGGTGCATTCGACCAGCTCACCCTCCCGGGCCGCGTCGAGGAATTCGCAGGCAAAATTGGTCGTCACGGCCCGTCCATCCAGGACGTGGGTGGCGATCGCAAACAGGGAATAGTCCGCAAAGGCCATGTAGCAGCCGCCATGGACGTTGCCGGAGCCATTGAGGTGCTTCTTCTCGACCCGGAAGGCGCAGCGGACGCTGCCGTCCGGCTCGATCCGGTGCCAGAAGGGTCCGACATGGGACTCAAAACTGTCGCGAATCCAGGTCCGCCAGCCCTTGAATTCCCCCTCTGTCGCGACATGGAGGTCGGGGCGGCGGGGCGGGGGCGCTTTGGTCAATTCGTGCAAGGAAATAGGCCTTCAATTGCGGGTCTTTAGCCCTTAAATCCGATCCGTTCGCGCCGTGCAATTCCCGTTCCCGCGGGGCCCCCGGCGCAAAACGTGGGACAGCGGGAAAATGCGTCATAAAGGGCTTTTCGTGAGCCCCCGATGTTCCTAAGAACGGCCAACCGCCGCCGAAAGCCTCGAATCCATGAAGAATGAACCAAAGATCACCCCCGAACTGGTTGCCGCCCACGGGCTCAAGCCCGACGAGTATGAGCGCATCCTGAAGCTGATCGGGCGGGAGCCGACCTTCACCGAGCTCGGCATCTTCTCGGCGATGTGGAACGAGCACTGCTCGTACAAGTCCTCGCGCATCCATTTGCGCGGCCTGCCGACCAAAGCGCCTTGGGTGATCCAGGGCCCCGGCGAGAACGCCGGCGTGATCGACATCGGCGATGGTCAGGCCGTGGTCTTCAAGATGGAGAGCCATAACCACCCGAGCTACATCGAGCCCTATCAGGGTGCGACCACCGGTGTCGGCGGCATCCTGCGCGACGTCTTCACCATGGGCGCGCGCCCCATTGCCTGCCTCAATGCGCTCAGCTTCGGCGCACCCGAGCACCCGAAGACGCGGCATCTCGTCTCCGGCGTCGTGGCGGGCGTCGGCGGCTACGGCAATTCCTTCGGCGTGCCGACCGTGGGTGGCCAGGTGCGCTTTCACACCCGCTACGACGGCAACATCCTGGTCAATGCCATGGCTGTCGGCCTCGCCGACGCCGACAAGATTTTCTATGCGGCCGCCTCAGGCGTGAACATGCCGATCGTCTATCTCGGCTCCAAGACCGGCCGCGACGGCATCCATGGCGCCTCGATGGCCTCGGCCGAGTTCGACGACAAGTCCGAGGAGAAGCGCCCGACCGTGCAGGTCGGCGATCCCTTCGCCGAGAAGCTGCTGCTCGAGGCCTGTCTCGAGATCATGGAGAAGGGCTGCGTCATCGCGATCCAGGACATGGGCGCAGCGGGCCTGACCTGCTCGGCGGTGGAGATGGGCGCCAAGGGCGATCTCGGCGTCGACCTCGATCTCGATGCGGTGCCGACCCGCGAGACCGGCATGAGCGCCTACGAGATGATGCTCTCGGAGAGCCAGGAGCGCATGCTCATGGTGCTCAAGCCCGAGAAGGAGAAGGAAGCCGAGGCGATCTTCACCAAGTGGGGCCTCGATTTCGCGGTGGTCGGCTACACCACGCCGAGCAAGCGCTTCGTGGTCAAGCATGGCGGCGACGTCATGGCCGACCTGCCGATCAAGGAGCTCGGCGACGAGGCTCCGGTCTATGATCGGCCGCATGTCCCCTCCGCCGCGCTGCCGATCGTGCATGCCCGCGACGTGCCGGCACCGATGACGCTTGGTGCCGCGCTCGAGAAGCTGATCGGCACGCCCGACATGTGCTCCAAGCGCTGGGTCTGGGAGCAGTACGACCACGTCATCCTCGGCAACACCATGCAGCGCCCCGGCGGCGATGCCGCCGTCGTGCGCGTACAGGACGGGCCGAAGGGCCTCGCGTTGACCGTCGACGTCACGCCGCGCTATTGCGAGGCCGATCCGTTCGAGGGCGGCAAGCAGGCCGTCGCCGAAGCCTGGCGCAACATCACCGCGGTCGGCGGCAAGCCGCTCGCGATCACCGACAATCTCAACTTCGGCAATCCTGAAAGGCCCGAGATCATGGGCCAGTTCGTCGGCTGTCTGAAGGGCATCTCGGAAGCCTGCCGCACGCTCGATTTCCCGGTCGTGTCCGGAAACGTCTCGCTCTACAACGAGACCAATGGCCGCGCGATCCTGCCGACGCCCTCGATCGGCGGCGTTGGTCTGCTCGACGATTTCACCAAGTCTGCTTCGCTCGCCTTCAAGGCCGAAGGCGAGGCGATCCTGCTGGTCGGTGAGACCCATGGCTGGCTCGGCCAGTCGGTTTACCTGCGCGACATCTGCGGCCGCGAGGAGGGCGCGCCGCCGCCGGTCGATCTCGCCGCCGAAAAACGCAACGGCGATTGCGTGCGCGGCATGATCCATGCGGGCACCGCGACCGCCGTGCACGACCTCTCCGACGGCGGTCTGCTGATTGCGCTCGCCGAGATGGCGATGGCGAGCGGCATCGGCGCCAAACTGCTGGTGGCGCCGAGTGCGCTGGTGCCGCAAGCCTATTGGTTCGGCGAGGACCAGGCGCGCTATCTCGTCACCGTTCCGGAAACGGAAGCCGGCCGCGTGCTCGCCAAGATGCGCGGCTGCGAGGTGCCGTGCGTGCGGATCGGCACCACCGGCGGCGATGCGATTGCGATCGCAGGCGAGGCGCCTGTTGCGATCGACGTGCTGCGGGCCTCGTTCGAGCGTTGGCTGCCGGAGTATATGGGCGGAAAGGCGGCGTGAGGCGCTGCCACAACCTCCGTCATTGCTGTCGATGTTCAATAATTCGCTGATTGGATCGCGGTGGTCTTGGAAGCGGCGAAAGCCTTGGGAGTTTGTCCTGCCAAGGCCTGATGGGGTCTGTGGTTGTTGTAGTAGACGAGGTACTCGAACAGT
>Ga0209489_104565_pt1 | contig 25350 bp, 9 predicted proteins | sample SiratrowhiteBW_FD_187527 | JGI IMG/M metagenome (GOLD analysis project Ga0209489, IMG submission 187527) | Root nodule microbial communities of legume samples collected from California, USA - Siratro white BW (SPAdes) (version 2) | ecosystem: Host-associated > Plants > Roots > Nodule | place: USA...
AAAAAATAAAATATATATATATATATATATATATATATATATATATATATAAAGACAAGATTAGTAACAAAAAGATTTAACGAAAAAATCTCATATAGATGACATAAATAAATTTGTTCTATTTATTAAGATTCCTTCTATTTGAATGTTGTTAACTCTAACATTTATTTTTAAGTTAGTTATCACTAAATGGATGCTAAGACATCCTTTTCCTAATGGTGAATTAGAAGAAAAAATTTATATAATTCAAGTTAAAGGGTGTGTAGTTTCTAATAAAGAAAACATAATATCTAAACTTTAAAATTTTTTATATAGGCTAAAACAGACACTAAACACTTGATAATGTTCTACTCTATAATAATTTTTCTATTAATAATGGTAATAAATGTATATGCACTAAATCTAAAAAATGTAAACATGTCATTATATGTTTATATGTTGATGACATGCTAACTTTTAATACATGCAATGATATAGTTTATAAAACAAAAATAATGAAAGACATTGGTGAAATCAATATAATTTTATGAATTAAAGTCATAAACAATAGAGATAGTATATTATTGTCCCATAAAAAATATACAAAGAAACTTCTTAAAAAAATTTATTATGATCACTTTGACCCAATAAGCACCTCTTACAATATTACCTCTAAATTAACAAAAATATAAAATAAAAATAGTACAATGCTTTGGGATGTACTAGTTCACATCTTTTTTTTAATATGCTTTGAAACATCCCTAAAATATTCTTTTTATTCTATTTATTCATGATTATTAAAAAAAAAACAAAAATACATGAGAGAATATATTTCTCAATAAACTTTTATAACTAGACATTAATTATGCAATAGGATTATCTTAAAAGGTTTATATAAAAAACATGAAAGAGTATCATCATTGTTAGATCACATACCATTTTCAATGTCATTCTAATTAAAAATTATGTGAAAACAATATATATATATATATATATATATAATATGAAATATAATTTTTCACTTATTTAAATTTTAATTTTAATATATAAGATTATTTTAATTTTAAAATATATAATATGTATAGGTAGAAATTAAAAAATTTTAATATCATTTCATTAGCTTTAATGTTATTTTTATAAATCTTCCACAATTTAACAACCTACATGTAACATAATTCTTCCACAATTCATAATTAAAAATATATAAATTCAATATCATTTATAATCAAACTATAAAATATCCTTAATCATAACGAATGACGTTCATAACTTAACACTATCAATGAAAGATATTAAAAAATTCTAAATAAGTATTACTGAGGTTAAGAATTGTAAAATATATAAAACTATGTACTTAACAAAAAATAAAGAACGAACTTTAATTTAATGTGACTACAAAAAATGTTAATTTTAATAGGACTTTTTTAATCGGAGATTATAAAGCTTTCGGTAAATCACTGGCACAGAGAAGGTTTTTGAAACCACCGATAAATTCTACGCATAAAGAATTATTATTTTAATCTTTTAATTAGTTTTAATATTTTAAAACAAAATTTTATAACCTAACACTTTACGTTATTTCATTTTCAAAAGAAAATTGAAAAGTCTGACCTAGCAGCGCAGGTTTTCTTCTTCAACTTCAATAACTTCAATTTGGTGATTTTTGTCTTTAATTTATTAGAAATTTTAACTTAGCATACAGAAATGTTTCGAATTCGAGCAGGTTATTTTTCGGCGACGGGTGTAACGCGGTTAATAAAATTTATTAAATTTATATATACATTTTAGAATAGAACTTTAAAAATTTATTACTTCAACAAATAGATCTAATATGTCATCTATTTTAATATATTGTAAAAAAATAATATATATACTTTTTCACACTTCATATATACTTTTCTCTTTCATAAATGTATTTTTTTTAAATGGGTTAGAATTAGTGGTGAATCAGATTTTAGAAGGCTTAAAGCAAATTCAAAAATATCTTATTTAAATTAACAAAATAATTTATTAAAATTATGATTTTCTTTAAAATTTATTTTTTGATTTTTTATAATACAAAATTATCTATGAAATTATCATAATTAATTTTATTTTTTAATAAACAATAAAGTTAATTTATTTAATTTTTATTTAGATATTATTGATCTTAAATAAGATTTTATTAATTTAAATTTTGAAGAACCCTTCCAGCTGAAACAACTAATAATATAATTGTTAATATTATTCTATATGTTATATATGTATTTGAAGAAGAAATTATTCTTTTTATATAATTAAAAATATCAATTAGTTTATCATTTTAATTCTGAAAATAAATCTAAACCATTAAGATCTAACTTTTCATTTAAAAAAATTAACAAATTATCATATTTCAATTATTTCTCTAAGGTTTAGGAATTTTTCTTTCAAAAGTACACAATCCTATGACTTTAATTTTTTAATACTAAATAAAATATAAAAAATATCTTGATATATTTTAAATTGTTCAAATTTAGTTTGGAGTGTGGTAATTACTTTATCTACAATATATAAAAAATAATCAATTCTAGATATTCTTGAGATGATTTTATAATTTCATTCTCTAACACTTTGATCAAATTATTTTTTTTTTTACTTTCATTCTTTCTTCACCAAACTTAGGTTCTACATCCATTTCAAAAGAAATTTCTTTAGCATAAATAAATATATTTTCAAATCCATTTTATTTATACTTTTCAAAAAATGAAAAAAGAGATTTTAATGGTTCAATAGTCATATTAATACACATATCTTTTTATTGTAAATTTTTACTATCCCATTTTACTGAAAATGATATGTCATATCAAATAGCCTTAATTCATATCTTTTAATTTATATTTTTATATAAAATTAAAAACTATAATAGATAATACTAAATATAACTTATAAGTATTTAAGACATGACTAAGTTAAAAAAATAAATAAATAAATTTGATTGTGGATGGTCTCTAATTGAAGTCTCAAGTCTTCTTCTGCCTTTCCATTTTGTCTTTTGGTAAGTGTTTAAATTTAATTTGTAGATTCTAAATTTTTAATGCTCTTACTTGAATTTGTATTATTTAAATAATTAAAAAGTAAAATGATTTTAAGATTAATTTATATATTAGTTTTTTTTATCTTATATTGATGCAATCAAGATGAGAGAAAACAATAACATAAACTTTAATTTCTTAATCTAAGGCTTCAAACTCTCAAATAGAGAGACACATGTAGCTTTATAATATAAAATGATAAAATAAATTTAGGAAATAATATAGAATTAAGACAATAATATAATCGAATTCGAGAAAAGAGTGAGAGAATAGAGGAAGAAAGATAAAAATAGATGTTACTAAAATAAAACAATAGAAAAAATAAAAAAAATTAGAAAGCTTTTTTTTAAGATTTCTTAACTATTTAATATCTTTTTAAATAATATATTTATTAAATAATATTTATAGTACTCAAATAAAGTTAAAGTTAAGGTTTAGTTAAGATGTTTTAAAATTTTAATTTAAAAATTATTTTTAAATATAAATTTATAATTAAATATCTTTTAATTTTATAATAATTTATTAGCATTAATTTTTTTTACACTTAATGCCTTTACTTTATCTGTTTCAGCATTAAGCTAGTCCTTTGAAACATCTAAATATTTCGTCTACTAAAAAATCTCATTATTAGCATAATAGTGTATAGTCCTACCTACTTTCATAAAAGAAAAAGCATATTTGATGCACCTTATCTTACCATGAAGAAGAATGAAACCTAAATTCTAAATTCTAAAACCTAAAAATTATAAAACAATTTGTTTTAGTTATGTGCATGTGCATTGAAAAAGAAATTGATGTGCTACAGCCAAATGACTTACATTTATGGTTTAGTTAATGTTGCACTAGTTATGATAATATTTGTTTTGGGATGAAGAAATAACCACCCTCATATTGTGCATTTGTAATAAAATAATGCAAAAAATAATTTTGTGCAACTAAATTTTAATTTTAATAAATAAAAAAATTAAAATTTTAAAATAACAGTTTTTAATTTTTCTTTATATAATAAATAAAGAATCTTATATACAAAAATTTCAATTTTCAAGTGATAAAACTATTTTTTTAAAATATCAAAACTAATTTCTTTTTTGGATTTATTCGGTTAATGCAACAACCTGTTCTGTTCATCTTGTAGTGGAGTTGTCTCCAATGGAAAATTGAACTCAAAATGAAGGAATGTTTGATACTGAACCTCAAGTGTAGATGAAGAAGATTCACCGTTACTTCCTCTTACCTCGATCAGTGCAATTCATCTCCTACATATGTTAGTACCACTGAACCTTGGGGTACCAAATTCATGGTTAATAATCCCAAGAAAAAATTTATAACTGTAATTTTCCGTATAATTTTTTCAGCATTAAGACAAAGATTTAAGAATTGCAATATAATATAATAAATATATAAAATTTAATTAAGTTCAAATTAGTAAATTTAAGTATTTTTAATTAAGTTTTCACTAAAAATGATTTTTATTGAGAATTTTATTTTTTCTAATTAAATATTTATTATTTATTTATTTTAGTTGGGTGACGTTAATTTATGTGTCATCTTATTTACTTCTTTATTTCTTTCCAAATGTATTAAGAAATATGAAGTTTTAAAATTAATATGAAGTAAATATTCTCATTGAAAACACATTAGATAATAAGAAATTATTGTCATTACTTGTGAGCAAAGTTTTCTTAACCACAGTAAATGAGGATGACAATATGAGAATCTCATTATCTATCTTATATGTTTTTAACGAAAATAATACAAGTTACTCTACACTAACAATAATATATTTTTATATTAATCATAAAATCTTATATCTTTTGACACGTGCCGACAAGTAAATATAAAAAATAACAGACATGTCACTTGTTGTGGAGAAATTAAACATTAAGAAATCAATTGACAAATATGAAATATGTAGATATTCTAAAAAACAAAAATAAATAAATAAAAACTCAATTAAAAATATTTAAATTTATAAAAGATTTAAAAATTAATTAAGTCAAAAATATACAATTATAATGTCATTCATTAATTTTTAATTAATAATCATTATTATTATACTTAATTTTTTTAAAATGCATTTCGTATGGGCTAAATCCTTATTAAGATATACATGCATTTCTCTATTTATTATTATCCTCAATATGCTCGTGATAACTTTAGGAAAGGAATTGATATAAAGAGAATTAAAAAGAAAAAAAAAAGGAACAAAAGAAAAACTTTAGTGAAGGAATTCACATTCATCACGTGTTTAAGCTTCAGCTTTGTACGATTATTAATGGAGTTGCCTAATTATGGTGTTCTAAAAGATGAGTTTTTCTACATGTTTTTTTTTTCTTCTTCTATTAGGCGACAATGAATTGTTAAAATTACTGATCCACACGTAAAATTAAATGTGATGAAATTCCACTTGTGCGGGTATATTGCTTATAATTATTTTATAATGGATAACTTGTTATAATATTTTTATATATTTTTTCATATATAATAATAACATTACTCTTTGAAAATTAGAGAAAATTATGGAAAAAATAAATGAATGAGACCACGGAGATGGAGAAAATATTAGAAGAGGAAAATAACTCATTAAAAAAGGAAAGTTTTCCAATGAATTCTACTAACTTATGTTTTAATAGGCTGGTTAAATTATTAAATTAAGATAAATTGCAACTAAATATTTTTCAATTTTCATTTTTAAGTAGTATCTTAATTACACTTGGAACATCCATCTCTATCTCTATGAAATGTGATTATTATTACTAGCTAATACACTAACCTTTATTTGAGTAAAACTAGAAAAAGAAAAGAAAATATGCATATACACATATATACAGAGAATTAATTAAAATATTGTAGGGATTTCGTATGAATAATATTTTTGACTTTAAATGAATATAAAGTTAAAAACCAACACAATTTAAAAAAGCTAAACTCATTTGTCCGCGTTTTCACGGTAAACCATACTATTTCACGTATACAATGTCTTTTAATGCAAAACAAACACAAACAAGAAACTCAATGCTGTGCTTACACAAAAATAGATATCTACGAAGCAATGGAGTTTTATTTAAAGATGGATCTAAAACAATTTTGGCCTTCACGTTAATCTTTCTTTAATTTTACTTTCTTACTCATCTTTCAGTTCTCCTTCAACAACAAAAAATAACCTTGTTCAGGATAATGACAAGGGACCACGTAGTACTATCGTATTCCATTGTTTGACTAATATACATGCCAAAATTCCTCCTAAATTCACAACCAAAAAAAATCACCCACGTAATTTCACCTCTCTCTCTTTCTCTCTCATGCATACATGAATATTTGATATTTATCATCATGTAAAACTCGTAAAAGAAATGTTAAAATTGTATTGATATTTTTTTTTAACAAATGTTTGTGCCATGGGAGACTAATCCAATAATAACCATTTATATAAATGACAATTTTTACTTATATAAAATCATACAATCTGCATTATCTTTTTCCAAAGAAAAGCTCAACACTTATATTTGCGTGTTAAATATAGTTTCGTGTCATTATTGAATATGTTATAATTCGAATTTCAATCCACACACAGAAACAGATAGAGAGAGAGAGAGGAAGAGAATATCATTGATACACTCACCTCAAGTAGTATTATATATATAATGTACATGTTATAAAAAAAAAGTTATATTTATATATATAATGTCATAATATACACATGGAAAGTTATTAGAAAGAAAAGCAGAAAGTTTATTTATTAATCTTACAAGGGACTCCTGAAGAAAAAGCTTGCAAATGATAAACTCTGATTGGATCACGTGTTAACCTAACATGTTTGACATCCAGCTGGCCGGTCCCATGTTGAAATTTCAACACAAGAGTCACATTTTTATTTTATGTTGAAAGTCTTTTTTAACATTTGTAAGAAAATACATAAATGAGAAACAATAATTAAAAAATATGTAATATTATATTAGAAAATGTGCAATGTGATAAAGTAAACTTTCCAGACAAATTGTTTAGAACCAAAATTATTTTTTACTAGTTTTTTAGCAGAAGCATGTGCCCCATACAAAAAAAAAAAAAAAAAAAACAACTGTTCATCGAACCTTAAACTCAAATTAATCAAGTTTTGAACCGTTTCATTTTTTTTTTCCTATTTAAAAAACTTAAAATATAATTGGCTAAATGTTTCTAGTTTTAGTTTTCCATGAAAACAGTATAATAGCAGCAGCTTTGTGCTGGTTTTTAAGACAGACTTTATAATACAAATTATTGAAGCAAAAATCTAATTCTAATCAGAAAACAGCACTCGAAATATCAAATCATCTGCATCTAATTTTATGGTCTGTTCTTAAATGTCATGGCTTTTTCCTTTTAATTGCATGAAGGCATTTTATTTTCTTGAATTTTCATTTTGCAGCACCTAAAAAGCAGGTAGAATTAATTTAAAATTAGTTAAACGTAACTAAGGTTTCCATTTTTCATCTGAGTTTTCAGGATATTTTGTTCGAATCAATGGTGTTCATATTGACGGATCGATCCTCAAGGGAGAGAAGGGTATAGCCATATAAATTTGTCTTATTCCATTATTTGATACTATGGTCCCATAATATTCCCAAGTCACTGCAACTGCATCCCTTTTTGTTTTCATCTTAAACTCTCTATTCTACCTTTCTTTCAAAAGCGGCAACCTCAAAAATATTTATAATAATAATAACAATCTCAATTTCATTTTATTTTCTAACAGTAATAATCAAAATAACAAAATTCAAATTCCTTCACACATCATCATGCTACCTCATTTGAAATTCTGCAAGCCAAATTCCTAACACGACAATAAATGAAAGTTGTATTGTATGCTTCTGTTCTGTTATTCTTACGTCATAAAGAAGCAGAAAATTATCACTCTGTGGAGTGAAAAAAATATATATATATTTAGAAGAAGTAATAACATGAAAGTGATGCAATGGATATATATCCAATTTCACCCTCTGCTCTCGTGTGTATTGACTCCATAGTCCCCACCCCTGAAATGAGCACAACCTGACATGTGCCTCTATATATACACCACTTTCTAATTCGTTTCACCTCACTTCCAATAACAATCAACACCACCTTCTTCTTCTTCTTCTTTTCTAAACCATCTCATATTCTCATAACATACTTTTGTTCTTCCTTCTGTGATCACCATGCCTGAGGCTCCCAGAGACTCCAACATAGAGGAGCATCACCTTGCAGAGAAAAACAGGGAGATTCTGAACTTCATAGAGGATGTGACTGCTAACGCAGATGAAGTTCAGAAGAGGGTTCTTTCTGAAATTCTGTCTCGCAATGCAAACGTTGAGTACCTGCGACGACATGGTTTGAATGGCCAAACCGACCGTGACACCTTCAAGAAGCTTCTCCCTGTCATTACCTACGAGGATGTCCAGCCTGACATTAACCGCATCGCCAATGGTGACACCTCTCCAATTCTCACCTCCAAACCCATCACAGAGTTTCTCACCAGGTGCCCATGATTTTTCTTCAAACTCTTGTTCTTTGCTTTTCTTTTCATCATCCACCCTCGCATGAAAATGTCATTTTTTTCATCCCTTCCACCAAATTATATATAAGTGTTTACGATTATAATGAAAAAAATTGAACTTCTCACACAAGTTAAAGCCAACTTTTCAGATTTTACTGAAATTCTTCTGTGAACCTCTGTTTAAAGATTTTAACTTTTATATAAAAGTACAATTTTGTACTTTCTTATTTTCTTCTCAGTGAAGAAAATATCCAAACAAAACTTTAATTCTTATAGGGTAATTAAAAAGCTAAGCAAAATCACTTATTTACCAAAAAGTTAAGAACTAGTATTTGAATGATGCATGTGCAGGAAATGGTGACATATTACTTGCTTTATTCAGCAGTGTGGATTGCTAATTTCATATAAGATGCTAATGTTTTATTGAGTTGGTTATTTGATTTGTAGCTCTGGGACATCAGGGGGTGAGAGAAAGTTGATGCCAACAATTGAGGAGGAGCTAGGGAGGAGGTGTATGCTGTACAGTCTCTTGATGCCAATAATAAGCCAGTTTGTTCCAGACTTAGAAAAAGGAAAAGGAATGTATCTGATGTTCATAAAATGTGAGTCCAAAACACCTGGAGGAATAGTAGCTCGTCCAGTTCTCACAAGCTATTACAAGAGCCCCTACTTTAGGGACAGACCCTACGACCCTTACACAAACTACACAAGCCCAAATGAGACCGTTCTCTGTCCTGATTCCTACCAAAGCATGTACTCCCAACTCCTTTGTGGCCTTTGCCAAAACAAAGAGGTTCTCAGAGTGGGGGCCGTCTTTGCCTCTGGCTTCATCCGTGCCATTCGCTTCCTGGAGAAACACTGGACCCTCCTTTGCAATGATATCAGAACAGGAACTCTCAACCCTCTGATCAGTGACACGTCAGTGAGAGAGGCTGTGATGAGGATCCTGAAGGCTGATCCCAAACTTGCGGATATGATCCACAAGGAGTGCAGCAAGGAGTCTTGGCAGGGGATTATTACCAGGCTTTGGCCCAATACAAAGTATGTGGATGTTATTGTGACCGGGACTATGGCACAATACATTCCCACTTTGGATTACTATAGCAATGCCCTCCCACTTGTATGCACCATGTACGCTTCTAGTGAGTGTTACTTTGGTGTCAACCTCAACCCTCTTTGCAAACCGAGCCAAGTGTCTTACACCCTCATTCCCACCATGTGCTACTATGAATTCCTACCCGTCAACCGAACCATTGACCTCACTGTACCTCACACACAGCACCAAGAATTGGTGGAGCTTGTTGATGTCAAGCTTGGTCAAGAATATGAGCTCGTTGTTACAACTCATGCTGGTAAGTGAAATTCAAGTTCTATTCCTTTGTTCATATCATGAAAAATCACACATTTGTAATGTTTGGCATAGGGTTTTAAAAGGGTTTACTAATGAGCATGAGTATGACAAATGTTTCAGGACTTTATAGGTATAGAGTGGGAGATATACTAAGAGTGACAGGATTCAAGAACAAGGCCCCACAATTTAGCTTTGTATGCAGAAAGAACGTTGCTTTGAGCATAGATTCTGACAAGACTGATGAGGTTGAGCTACAAAACGCAATGAAGAATGCAGTGACACACCTGGTGCCATTTGATGCACACGTGAGTGAGTACACAAGCTATGCAGACACCACCACAATCCCGGGACACTATGTGTTGTACTGGGAGCTAAGCCTCAAAGGGTCAACCCCTATTCCACCCTGCGTGTATGAAGATTGCTGTCTAACAATTGAGGAGTCACTCAACAGTGTGTATCGCCAGGGTCGTGTCTCAGACAAATCAATAGGACCCCTTGAGATCAAGATTGTGGAACAGGGCACCTTTGACAAACTCATGGACTATGCCATTAGCTTAGGGGCATCAATTAACCAGTACAAGGCACCAAGGTGTGTCAAGTTTGCTCCTATGGTGGAATTGTTGAACTCAAGGGTAACATCCAACTATTTTAGTCCTAAGTGTCCTAAGTGGGTTCCGGGACACAAACAGTGGATTCATTGTAATTGAAGAATTTAAACATGCACATTGTATATGTGTTGTTGGTAGCTTTCATGGCACTTTGCATGCAATGTTTCTATAGAGGATGAATAATTCTCTGTTGGATTTTCATTTGATCATATTATGTAAGCATTTTGTATTTGTCTGTCTGAAATTTTAATAATCTCGCATATTCAATTTTTATTAGAAGAGAGATAGACACAAAATTGAATGATATAATAATAAAAAAAAAAGATCTAACAGGAGGAAGTTAACTAATTCTCTATTTAGAGACATATAAAGGAAAAGTTAATCACTCTGTTTAGGTCAAATCTATGTTTTAACATGCACCATGTACAGTGATTTTCTCATCTTGGCCACTGTAAAATTTTATCCACTTGAATAGTGTTTATTAACCATTTTTTCTCCTTTTCCTTTTGTCTTTTTATTACCTTTCTAGCAATGTATCATCATGGAAAAGTTGGATTGGAACTGGCTTTTACAATTTTAGGCAGCAATCATGATACCCAGTTGCCCCACTGAAGTGGCATGGGGCTTATTTCCCATAAACAGAAACGAGAAAGGCCTCACTTGTGAACTTTCTTATTCTATAGTTTTCAAAAAAAAGCATGCCAACTTTATACCACTATCAATTCCAGCTAACCAATCAATGGCAAAGAAATAATAAATGGTTGAAAACAATATGCAGAATTAACCCGTTTCACTTGGTTTGATGGATCATCAAGATATTCATTATTCAGTAAATTGAGGTTTGCAATTGGATAAAAAATTGTTCATTTTTTACTTCGGAAGTGTTCGATTTTTAAAATATATAAAACCCAATGTTCTGTATTATAACACGTGTAGAAGGGAGAAATGATTCCTATAGAGTTGAAGTAAATTGTAGGATAAAGATGGTGTAGTTTTTGGGAGAGATAGAGAAAGAGAGCATATGAGGAAAATGTGACGTTGAGAATGTTGATAAGCTCGGAGGGAATAGTGAAAGTTTGGAATGAGTCCAATGTCTTTATAAGAAATAGTTGTTGTGTCAGATTCTGTCACTGAATCAAGGAACTAAAACCATGTGTGGGTATTAAATGAACAGGGGGAACTTCTGTTCAAGGTTCAACCACTGTTTCCCCAGTAACGTCAAAACCAAACCACACGAATTGTGTCATTGTTACGATTTTCTTTTTGTCTACACCTGGTTACAAATTTTTAAGTTGCCAACTGTTACCAGATTAATGTATCGGTGTCATCCAAATCAGTCCAAAACAGCTCTGCACAATTTTGGCTCAAGTTCGAATAAGAAAAAATTGTATTAACTTGGTAAATATTTCACAATTATATTAGCTTTAAAAAAAATTATGTAAAATTCGATGTTGAGTAAAAATAAGACATTTTCATATTTTATAAATTGGTGGTGTAAATCTTATTTTTCAAGTTAATTTTGTAAGATTGATTTTAGTTTAAATTTCACTTTTTTTATAAGACCATTATCAAGTTATCAAATTATTCTTAAATAATATAATCTCAAATGTTATTATCAAATTATCATTAAATAATATAATTTTAAACATCAGTTGAACAGTTTTAATATAATTATTTTTAAATAATATAATTTCAAACCGAAGTTGAATAGTTTCTGTATAAGAAAGTGTATTAAAAATTTTATATCTTTAAATTAAATTAATAATAACATAGTTTAAAAGAAAAACATAATAAGATTTCTTCTTTATTTTTGTTATAATAGTGTCTTGTGCCGTATACGATGTGAATGTCTCACTCTGTACCCGACAAGGAGGAACCATCTCTGATGTGGCCATAAACTGGCCGGAAAATTGCAGTTGTAGTGAGCAGAGGGAGGAAGTTCATGGATGGTAGTGAATACCACTCAGACTTGTGTTTGTTTTCTGTTTCCTACTTCGCTTATGTTTATCCATGGTTTATCTGATAATCATGTACTGTTCCGACAATGTCTAAAGAAATAGACAATATTTTTTGCTCACAAACTCTCCTTTGCTACAATGCAGGTTCTCTAGATATATTTCATTTCTCTCTGTATTTTTTTCCTTTGTGAGATCGTTTTGATTATGATCAACACGAACTGTGCATGGATATTTTTAATTACCCTTCTATTTAATTTTTTATTTAAGTCTATCTACTGTACTGCATAAAACATATGCTGATTTAGTTACTGTCTTTATCTTAGTGCAGTCACAAATGTATTTTTATTAAATATAAAACTAATGGATAGGATAAAATAGCGAAAAAATAATTTATAAAAATACAATTAAATATATATTTAATATAACTCTAGAAGCACTTATCACAAAACCTATTGAGAAATTCTTTTGTACATCGGTTATCATAACCAACGTAACATGTAATATTTTTTTCTTAACAAATATTTCTAATTTGTATGTATTTATCCTTTTGTTTTTGACACTTTCTAATACAAGATAAATAATTTTAATTATTTATTTTAGATGAAACATGTGATGATGGAGTTTTCACGATGAAGAGACAGCGGAAGAAAGACATTTTTTCATATATTACTTTTAAGCCAAATTCATTAAGAGTTATTAAATTATTTTTAAATATTAAAATTAATTTAAAAATTACAAATATTTTTTTTATGCACTAACTAAGAAGGAGGTGAAAAATGCACTTCCAAAGTGAACAAATAGATATTTTATTACAAGTAATGAAAGAAGAGACTAGTAAAAAAAAGACAAAAAAAAAACAATTAAGGAGAAGATAAAAATATAAGAAGTTGTTGTGGAAAGAATAAAGTTTGCTATGTGGTGGATGGTGGCGGCAAAGAAAATCAGTATTAACAAGATAAGAATAGGATTGAAGAAATATGGATAAAAATGAGATTGTATGTGAAGATTTTTGGCTTTAGCAAAGAAGATGAGAGATGGCAAAGAGTTCTTTGTTTTTGTGGTATGAAGAAGAATAAGAGAAAAGAAAAAGTGTTAAAAGGTTTAAGTTTTGACATACTACATCATTATTTTATGAGTTAATGCTATATGTGACTCTCATTGTAAAAATGTCATCGTGTTTATTTTATATTGATTTTTTAACCAACCACCAATACCATAGGTATAATGTGTAGAATCACAATTCTTCAATAGTGTAAATTGTATTTTCTTATGTCACAATACGTTATTTATAAAAAAGAAATCAAACTATATATTTAAAAATCTCATATTAAAATTATATAAATGTAAGTTAACTTTTCTATGAAAATGTGTTAGCCTTGCTCTGATGAGTAGTGACCAAAAAGATAAGGTTCGTAGCCATATATTCATATTTTGTTTTCTTCATATCTTTCTGGTATCGTTTTCAATTTTCCTATTGTTTTATATATGCATTTTAATTTGTAAGACAATTTTAAATGATAAAAAAGAAAAATGTAGTTTGATGTGTCTTCTATTTCTTTTAAAAACTTTTTTTTTATTATTTTACATACAATTTTGGCAACAAGACTTAAAATTTAAACCATACAGAGATTATCAATACTTCTCAATCTCAACATTTAACATCTTAAACAATACATTTATATTGGTATATACATAAGCAAAATATATATATATATATATATATATATATATATATATATATATATATATATATATATATATATATTTGTTTATTTATACAATGTTTTAAAACTTTAACTTCCCAAAATATACATAAATATAAAAAATTGAATAATCATTCTTCCAAGTTCCATTTAGTATTTTTGCCTCTACTTATAACATTATATGTTTCATACCAAATACAATTATAAAAGTATCACAATGATATATAATACAATTCATATATACATATATCATCAAGTCATCACATTATTGGATAAAGAAAATCACAATGACACTATCTATGATTAAAAAAAAAATCCTCAAATCACTCCACATATTTTAGAAAACTCATATTAAGTATATCTCACCAAAGTAACACTTAGCTCATTAAAAATAATATTAAAATTCACTTCAACTTCTTTGTGTCAGAGTAATTCTTGGCACCTACTTTATAGAACCTAAAGCATAAATATTCTTCAAATTTACCACCTAGTATATTAATTCATGATGTATATTATAGTGAAGTTAGTGTATCTCATTTTCTTGTCAAGTTTTTGTACTTACACTATAATCATAATAAATTATGATATCATTCAAGTACCCACACACGACCATAATAGTTCACGACCAATGATTTGTTCATCATACATAATATCATATACTCCTTATTTATATGCATTCAAAACTCACCTCATCACATATATTCTTTTATATGAATTTGGTAAGAAATTCAAGTGTAGGATCAGAAGTTTTACATTGAATAGAGATAAGTGAGATGAACAGTACATAAGGAAAAAAAAGACTAATAAACTCATTGAACTATGTCTTTATTTAACAAAGAAAACTCATTGCTTAAGCGACCTCATGTCACTTAAACAATACAAATCTAAAGAAAACTCATCTTTTGATGAACATGTCTTACAAGTAATATAACTTCAATATCGTACAAACTTTCAAAAGTTCAAACACTACATAACCTATATCTTTTATTAATCATAGTACTATTGCTAATTAATCCTTAATTTGTTAGTTGATTCAAACAAAATAAATTTAATACTCTCTTTATGAGAAAAGGAGAAAAAAAATAGAATCTATTGTAAAATAAATATGGATTTACTTTAAACAAAATTTTAGTTATCCTATTTTAATTTATTTACAACTTTAATTTAATTTTAAGAAAGGATTAATGATCATATTATAACTTTATGAGTAAAGTTAATTTAGAAAGATGAAACTTAAAAAAAATAAAAAATGAATTAGTTTAAAACTATTTTTATACCTTTTTGAAAGATTTTTTTTTTTCATTTTTTATTCACTTTAAAATTATGTCTTTAATATAAAGAAATCAATCAGGAAATTTTCAAAAACAATTTAAACCTTGTTTTCTGTGAAGTATTATAAAGAAGTGTGAAATGATTTCACATATATAAGATTTCGTGGCACCAAAATGGTCCAATGAAAAACACTTTTAAAATTTTATAATAAAATATAATGTATATTCCTTCCGTTTCATTAACATCTGAATATTTATTTGGAAAATAATTATAAAAATAAAAATAATATATAGTGGTGAGAAAAATGATAAATTTGGTACTGACTAAAGATGTAATAAATGTTATAGCAAATTTAAGGATATCAGTTAGGAAATATTGAATATTATCCATAAATATTCTTAATTATTTTAAACATAATTTTATATGATTATTTTTATATTCATTTATGTGTTTATACATATTCTCTATAAAAAAAAAAAAAACAATTCTAAAAAACACAGGCAAACATTACAAATGCAACATGCTCCGATCATAGTTTGTCAACGTTTAAAATTTGTGTTTCTTTGACTAATAACACAAGGATAGCTATTAGCATTACTTCTATATATACACCAATAAAAATAGTAAGAATCCTTAAATGTTAAAAGAAAACTTTCTATCCTTTAATTATAGTAAAGGGGAAGTTATGATGGATTTTCTTATTCTAATGATGACAATGCATGCATTAGGAACCTAATAAGATTTGTGGATTTGATGCTTTGAAAATTTGGTAGTGATTGCACTCAGCAAGCAGATGGCATGTCTCCTAAGTGATTATCAAGCACCAGCTTTTAATCTGACATTTAAATGGAAGCAATGCCAAAAATTCCATTAATTTTTATTCAAAAACTTTAATTTATTCAATAAAAAAGGTCAAGCTTTATTAAATTTTAAATAACTATCAAATTAACATATATTAAAATTTTAAAATATTTTTTATTTTTATTTAGTTACTTTACTATTTAATGTTCATGTCAATGAAAATGTAATTATTAATTTCTTATTTTTATCTTCAACTTAATTTTATAGAAAAAAAGAGACTGAATTGATTAACAAGTTAAAAAGGATTGAAGAAAGAAAAAAATAAATTAGATGATAAGTTAGAGATAATAACAATTTAAAAAAATAAATGTCTAAATAAAAATTTAGAATAATTTTTTTTTCATATTCAGAATACCTAAGATGTAGCACTTAAATAGAAATTTAAGAGATTATTTAAATTTATTTATTTTTGTCTAATATAATAATATTACATTTTAAAAAATTGCATTTCCTTGGGTTTATGACTTTATTTATCCCTGCAACAGCGGTAGTTTCGATTTACTGTATGTTGAACTGACTCTATAAGGCCACTAAAACATTGTCCTATGTGTAAATTAATTGTGACAATTGACTCGTACCACTATAAAATGCATATATTATTATGTATTAACAGAATAGAAATAAAATTTCAGTGAAATATACTGATAAATTTCAAATTATAAAAATTGACCATCACTTCAGCGTTCAGAGTGATTCACAAAAGGTAGCATGAATTATAGTCAACCTTTTTATCAATAACTCGGAGACTACAATCTATCAATAGTTTTCGGATTGGAAAACTCTTAAAAGAGATTCCAAGAAAGGAAGGACTTACTAATAGATAGTATATTACTATGCTAGATATTGTTCAATATAAAAAAATAATAATAGAAACTAAAAATAAAAATAGACAACCATAGCATTCACCTAATAGAACGTTTGACAATGGAACCATTAAACTTGCTATAAATTTTTGTGTGTAGATTAAATTTAGAAGTAGTTAAATATACCTGAGTTTAAATATATCCTAAAGAATCAACGTAGCACTAACGTAATGTATAAAATTTGCTTATTAATTTCAATATTGTAAAAAAAATGGATTTTATGCAGTGATTTAAATAATATAATTGCTAAAAGAAAAAATAACACAATTTGTTTGTATTTTTCAAAAAAAACTTATACATAAAATGTTGGTTTTGGATGAGAAGTGAAAGTTGAAACTCCCTAAACCATCATTTGTGCAATCAATCAATAATAAATTTTTGATATACATCAATACATGTAATTTTTCAAAATTTAATTCCGTAAATACCATAACATAAATCACTTGACTGCAAGCATAAGTGTTTTTGAAAATTTTGTAACACTCAAGACATATAAATTAGATATTGGCATTACCACATTATATTTAGTAGATAATATATGTACAACAAATAACTAACAACTTCCATTCCATTAACAAATAAGATAACATTTGTTATAATATTTGGTTAGTTTATCAATTTACAATATTCATTATTGAACTTATTTAGTAAGTTTTTTAATAGTGTAATTTCTTACATCTTTCATTGAATTTTGTTGATTCAATTCTGACTTGATTCTTTAATTCTGACTTGATGTTAGAAATCTTTATCAACTTTTATAACATGATATTTTTGTCTATCTAACTCAATATATTATAATAACCTATAATTTCATCCAATCTCTTCACTTAATTACTTTATATATCATCAACTTAGTAAAATATCTTGGTTACTACTTATACAACACATCTCTTTAGTATAATAATATTACAATGACTATTACTTAACAATTTCAAAATATTTCACCAATTCATATTTAATTTCATATATTATTCATTAATCACAATTCGTACTTAAACTACAACAATTTCAAACCTAGTTACATAATAAATATAAGCAATGGAATAACAATTATTCTACTTAAATGAGCAAATCTTCAATAGTTAAATTTTAAATAATGAATTATATAACATTATAAGTACATCACTTAAATGATAATTTGCATGAACAAATAATTTTTTACTTGAGTTATACAATATATTGCTTAAGTATCATTTAATTCCTTGATTAATACATATGTGAAGGAGGGATAATTGAATCAACTTCTTCCTTACTTGAGTGAACAATAAGTGTGAGCATCCAAATTCCTGCATAGAGAGAATAAACATTGATTATCCATCGCTCAAGTATTACACCCTTGTTTAAAGTAACGTGGCTTAATGCATCAAGCCACAAAGTTCTAAAATCTATTTCAAAATTTTGACTCTTCATACTTAAAATGATAATTTGTCACTAATAATAATTATAAAGATGACAATTGTTTCAACACACCTCTTTTCCAAACCTGAAATCACAACTTTAACAAGAAAACTTTTATTACTTAAGCAATTAGAAAGATGCTTGAATAATAATATTCTGTATCTACAATAAATGTTATTATTTAAGAAAATGCTAGTTTGACACCACTATTCACTTATATTCCTATTTGACACTGCATTTTATTAATAAAATATTATATATGAATAAAATAATAATATATGTTAATGTTAAATGGTGTCAAAGTTAAATAGTGATATCAAAACATCGTCACCGTATTACTTAATGTTTCTCAAACTTATCCCATTTCTCACACTAACCTACCTAACCAAGCGTATATATAAAAACAATAAACTAACATATTGAACCAAAACATATTCCAATTCAATTATACTACTTTTATTTTTATTCATCCTAACTAATATTATTCTTCCAATATAACTTGTCTTAGCTATTAAAATCGCAATTTCATTTCAATTTCAAATATGATTACATCATCTAAATCATATCAACAAAAATACCATATTGCGATTTTAATCTAATATTAGAACTTAATCATTCAAATACCACTACAATTTCAAAGAATTTGATAACAATTTCATAATATTAATTTAACTTCATTTTCTAAGAATTGTTTATTTCTTAAACAGCAACAACTCCAAGATGGAAGAATAAAGTTAAGATTGCACAGAATCTTCATAAACATAAGGAAACATCGCTTAAAAAACCAAAACACTTATTAAAAAGTTGGACCAATTAAAATAACAATTTTTTAGTCAATTGAACTTGTAAAACTGTAATATACTCACAAGTGGATTTAAAAGAAGAGAAATAGAAATAATTAATGTAAATAAGACTCATACTTTAAATCAAGTTATGATTGACTAAAAGTAACTAAGATGTAGTTACCTCCTGAATGTTAGATCTATTCGAGAAAATAATGAAAAATAAATTTGAAAAATTAAATAGAATATAAATATTATTTAAAAAAATATTTAAAGAAATATTAAATCTGAATAATTAAATAGTTAAAATGTTAATTTTTATTCTTAAAATATAACTTGCAATTATAATATTGATCATCCTAAATAATCAAAATATGGTTTAATCAAAAGCTCTCCCTTTTTTAATGAAAATCTAAAATTTTTATCCTTTTTCCCAAATTAAGCTATCCCATTTCATGTTTATTAGACTTATTTATAAGATATTTATTTTATAGGTCGTATTATCATTTTTTTTAGCCCAACAAGCAGTATGTCTCACTTAAATAACCCTTAACACAAAACATAGAAAACACGGTATTCCTGATTCTGTTTGCATAAGCAATAAGTTTTGCTTGAGTAAGCTTTTACACTTTCTTTTTTTTTCTAACTTTGATAGTTAAAACGAATAATTTAACTAATTTAAACAAATGCTCTATTACCAAGTTTTCCCCTCTCACCCAAGTAATTAACATATTCAGCTTAAGTGTGATTCTTCCCCTTAAAAAAAAAATCAAATTTCTCATTATTTTCTTAAGTTAATGTTCAATTAACTGCATTTTACTAATTTTTTAGAGCAAGAGATGTTTCATATTCTACTTAATAATCACGGTCTACACATCATATTTATAGTCACCTTTTTTCTTATTATCAGAATTTAGTCTATGATAATACTGATAGGAAATCTCTAATTGCGGATAAGAATCGGAAAGTTTTAATTTATTTCCTAGAAAGGGAGAAATTACAAATAAAAAAAGTCATTAATAATATAGATAGTGTTCACTATATAAAAAATCATTAATTTACAAAACTAGCAATACTCTGATACATTAATTAGTCCCAAAAATAATAAATTTGAAACTGTAAGTGATATAGGTAAAACATAAATAATTAACTTTCACATAATCTAAGTCCATCTAACTAATGTATTATAGAATTAATAATAAGTAGGCCGAAACATAATAATCACATTGGAACAAACAATTAAAATGCCATAACCCCCACGAGTGACGAGTGAGGAGTCAGACAAGACAACAATTTAGTTAGCATATAACCCCACTTTAATTTACCTTTTTAACTTTATTTTAATTATATTTACCTACAATATCTATACCATTATATAAAAAAGATAAAATAAATAATTTATTTTTTTATTTTAATATAACTAAATAACTTTTCTTTTAAAAATAATAGTTATATAATTTTTAATACTATTTTTACAAAATTATATATATATATACATATTAATTTTATTATATTTTTAATTAATTATTCATAAAAATAATAAAATTACAAAATTATGTAATATTTTAATCTAATAAAAGTATAAATACACATCTGCAGCAACTCATATAATTTCACTAGTTTATATAAACAAAATTATAACCGTTCGTTCATAAAATAATATATATAATTCCATATGTTTACTAAATCTTTAAAATACTTTATAAAAATAAATTATAATATATAAGCCCACTGTAATATATTTTTTAAAAAATATATTCATTTTTAGTATGATTTTGATTATTTTTTGTACATTAATCCTTTTTCTAATAAATCAAACGTATACACTTAAAATACTTGTTAGCAGCACGGAAAATATTTGAAAATCGCTTTCAGGAGAAGAACAGTTTCACTATTTCAGTTTCTCAAGTTTCACAAAGACAGGAAATAGGAGAACTTACTTTTGTCTTTTCTTCAAGAAAGATATTTTTATATGATAAAATAAGTATATGAAATAATTTAAAAATGATATTAAAACATATAATATGCTTAAATTTTAAATAGTTAATCATGTATGCTATGTGAAATATGTGAGTGAGTTTTATATTTACAGTAGTATGATAGTTATTTTCAAAACAGGGGTGAAAATAGAAATTTTGAGTGCAGGTTATAATATTATTTGGGCTTTAGGAGCGGATTGAAATAGAAGGGGGTGTGAGTTTAGCAAGGGATCCATTTCCTTCCCCTTTGAATTCTTAGAAGCTTAAACTTCTTCCAATCTTGAATTATAACATCACCTTCAATTTCCCTCTTTTTCCTCAACAAACTCAAAAAGGTATAAAATTTTTCTTTTTTCTTCTCTTAAAAAACTAACAACATCTAACTCAACCTTCCAAAACTGGATTGTAAGGTGAGGTTTACACACATTTTATAAACTATTGAAAAACCTTATCTCTAGTCGATGTGTGATCTTCAATACACCCCCTCACATCGAGACTGCTAAACTCGTGTGGGGACTATATTGTTTAAGAGTGGTCTGATAGCGGCTCGATAACAGGTGACTCAAGAACCGTGCTAGGATAGGCTCTGATATCATATCAAAAAGTGAAATTTAAACTTAACTCAACTTTACAAAACCAGCTTGTAAAATGAGATTTACACTCATATTATAAACTATTAAAAGACCTTATCTTTAGTCGACGTGGAATCTCCAACATAAGATTAAAATGTTGAGGTGATCTAGGAGCTTTTCTCGTGTTATGTGTCAATTCATGTTTTCAAATATTTAGTTTCGTTATAGAAAAAAAACATAAATAAAATATTGAAGATCTAGTATCATTAGAAATAAAATTAATTCATAAGTGATGAACGTATATCTTATTTTATAAATTGATTTTATAAAATTGAGTTAAATCTATAATTCACTTATTAAGAGAAAATTAATTATGTTTTACATTTTGTTTGTATTCTAATATATTTTTATATATTAATAATTTGCGTATTCGGAACTTTGAATGTAATTTAGTAAATTATAGGAGTATTATATTTTTAGAAATAATAAATTGGATATATTGTCTTTTGAAAAAAAAAAAGTGCGAATAAAAGTTAGATGTGACTATATTATCTGTAGAATTTTGTGAATGACGAAATAATGCTTACTTGCACAAATTTTACCTCATAACATGTAGCTGGAGACTTGTTTCTCTAAATAACCTTCAAAATTTTCTTGGTTGTGGATTTATTAATATTTTATTATAGTTGACTTTTGAAATTAGAATAAAAACTTTGAATAAATTTTAATAATATTTGATTTTACATTAATTATTTAATAATTTTGTAATAGATTGTCATGGAATATTGTTTTTTCTACTAATGGAGTTTACACTAAATGACACTCATATATCTTCTAATTTTAAAATAGAATTTTACCTTTCTTATATTTTTTATAAAATGGGATAATGGGATTCACACTCCCTATAAATTTTAAATAAATATTTACCTATCTAATGTTTTTAATAAATAACATTCAACTCTCTTATGTTCTTACCAAAATAATATTTATTTTTATTACTTTATAATAATGTCATGCTTTTGGAAGTGTACATTCAATGTTATCTTTTCTTTAAATAAAAGCTTATGATACGATTCACCTCTATGAGGATTTTAACAAAATGACATTATTTTATAATAAAATCAAATTTTTATAGTGTACATTCAAAATATATATATATATATATATATATATATATATATATATATATATATATATATATTAAACTTTACAATAAAATTTCTTAAACCATTTCATCTAAAGATCGTAATATTTCATTAAATTGATTTAATATATATAAACTATTCTTATGATGATTGTCCTATGTATAAGAATCATCGTCTATATATCAATTTAATAATTGATAAGTATCAATTTTGGGTGTTTTTATACATAAGAAATATTGATTACTTGTGGGTTTAAGTGTTATTTAGAATAGTAATTACTCCCAATTTTAGAGTTTTTGGATTTAAATTTATGTTTTGAGTCCTCAGTTAAAGGAAATAATTTAATCTCAATTATTGTGAAATTTGAGGTATAAAAGAATGAAGAAAATGATAGATTGAAAGATTCATGAAGAAAAGAAATGAAAAGTTTAAAATAGAGAAAGACCCAAAAGAAAAGTCACTTAACCTAGGCCCAAAACCAAGTTTAAAAGGAGATTTTTAGGATTTTGGAAGGAATCAAGACTTAAAGGATGGAAGTAAGACCTAAAGGACGGAAGCGGATGACTAGAATCAAGATTTTCTTTTTCTCTTGCAATCTTCCTTTCATTGGATTGTAATGGCTACTATGGGTAACTAATTCTTCATCTTTGGGATTGAATGTAATCTTTTGAACTCATTCATATTTTGGTGATTTTTATATATAATATTCAGTTTCTACTCAATTGGTATTTTCATCTTGTGCTTAATGCTAGATTTTATCTGATCAATAGAGTCTTGATTTTGATTCTTAAATTTAACTGGGAAGTACTTTTGAGTTTCCGACCTAGATGAGAATACTCAATATATTGGAATACTAGGGATAGGTTTCGATGTATTGATTGCGTATAAAATCCGTTCTTAATGTTGAGTAATTTACTAAATAGCTGAGGGATCAGTGTTTAGGAAATTTCCTTATGAATTTCATATTAGAGGAATCGGTGTGAATGGTTTTTGTATGTGCATCAATTGTGAGTATTTACGAATATTGTATGTTTTTATCAAATCCAAAATATGAATGAGGGAGATAGATGAAGTTCAATCCCAAAGTCTTTCTAGATCTTGGAAACTCCTTTTTATAATTATTACTTATTTTCAATTGTTCTTTTATGTTTCTTGACTCAAATTATTATCAAATCATCTCTTGATACTTTTATTTTTTTAGTGAGTAGTGACACTAAATTCTAAAACAAAACTGTTCTCTGTGAGATCGATATCCTTATTTTATAAATCAATATTACTTGTGACTTGGTACACTTGCCGAATAAAGTCTTAACAATAATAGTATATGAGAAAAAATGTATTTGAAAAACAATTCTTAAGTCGATTTTACAGAATATAATTATTTCAAAGCCCACCTTTGACTAGTTGAATATTATCTCCATAGTTGAATATCAAATATTTGAAAAAATTAACATTTAATCACCTTTGTCATCCTATTTTTTTTATTTCCCTTTTATTGAGTTTCTAACTTTATATAGGTTATGATATAATTATAAATAATTGTTTATATCAAAGTTTCATATATTTTTCTTATATTATAGTATTTAGGTTTACTGGCATTCTTTTTTTTATCGGTCGCTCCTGAAATGAGCTTAACCATTTGATATCTTATGCTATTGTGTATTTGTTTTTATCTGAAATATATCTTATAGTTGATACTGCTTTCAACAACACCCTCTATATTAGTAAAATCAGTTCTTAATTATAATCATATCACTATACCTTTTTCCTTTTATTAATAATCATAATACTATTATTAGGTCTCCTGGTCATCATGATAATTTAGGAAGCCTTAAACATATTAAAAGTTTTATTCAACCATGTGAAAAAACATATGAAACTTAATTCATCAAAATTTAAAATGAAAATTACATGAAAAAATAGAAAATAGATTTTAATTGATGATTAAGTCCAATCACTAATTAAACATTAAAAATTAATATATGAATGTTTCTTGTTTTGTGAGTTTAAATTTTCATGTTGTATCGGTTATAGAGTCTTCCTTCATCTATAAAGGAGTTGTCCCATTATTTGAGCTTGCTTTATCTCTTTAAATAGGTTTTAAACAAGTTTACTTCATTCTTAGTTTTAGATCTAATCAAGGGAACTCTAATGTCATACTTATTGAATTTCTATCATTGATTATTAAAGTTATAAGAATTTTTTTTTTCATTCTTTGATTGGTCTTTCGACTTGATGTTATATGTCTTATAGAATTAAAATATTTTTTTTATGTTTATAAACAAGTTTAAGTAGCTTATACCCTCTCTTCATA
>Ga0209489_104568_pt1 | contig 25346 bp, 26 predicted proteins | sample SiratrowhiteBW_FD_187527 | JGI IMG/M metagenome (GOLD analysis project Ga0209489, IMG submission 187527) | Root nodule microbial communities of legume samples collected from California, USA - Siratro white BW (SPAdes) (version 2) | ecosystem: Host-associated > Plants > Roots > Nodule | place...
ACTACCTTTTCTTTTTGAGTCTTTTTTTTTTGTTTTGTAATGGAAAAATTCAAATTTTATTTATTTTTTTTTATTATTATTTCAAGAAAACTTAAGCTAATAAATATATATTTTTATATTATTATTCATTTTTATCATTATATTTTAATTTAAAAGATTATCCGGACAAAATCAGGTGTTGACAGGAGCTACTATGGTCTTGTTATTGTTGATGACTATTCCAGGTTCACTTGGACATTTTTCATAGCCACCAAAGATGAAACTTATCATGTCTTTAAAGGATTTGTCAAAGTTGTTCAGAATGAAAAGGACTGCAGTGTTTCATCTATTAAATCTGACAATGGGAGAGAATTTCAGAATGAGAAGTTTGACAGATTTTGCAATAAGCTGGGAATCAAGCACAACTTCTCAACACCAAGAACTCCACAACATAATGGAGTTGTAGAAAGGAAAAATAGATCTTTAGAGGAACTGGCCAAAACTATGTTGAACGAGAATGGACTACCCAAATACTTATGGGCAGATGTTGTCAGCACAGCGTGTTATGTGCTAAATAGAGTGCTGATCAGACCCATACTAAAGAAAACTCCATATGAACTATTCAGAGGAAGAAAACCGAATCTGTCTCTCCTAAAGGTCTTTGGCTGTAAGTGCTTTATACTTAATAATAGTAAGGACAACCTGGGTAAGTTTGATTCCAAGTCTGATGAAGGTATTTTTCTGGGTTACTCACAACATGGTCATGCTTATCGTGTCTATAACAAGAGGACCATGCTGATAGAAGAATTTGTACATGTGAATTTTGATGAAACTAACCAAGTTATGCAGGAACAATCAAAGACATGTGCAGATGATGAAATTCCAATTACTCAACAAGCTGGAACTGAACTGGAAAATAAGACTGAAGAAACTAGTGTGCTACCAGAAGATCAATCTGCTGAATAAGAAGCTGTTACTGACAGGATCAGTTCAGATTTGCCTAAAGAGTGGAGAGTGCCTAGGAATTTGTCATTGGATAATGTAATTGGACAGGTACATAAAGGAGTTTCTACTAGGAGTACACTGAATCGGTTCTACAAACATATGGCATTTGTTTCACAAAGTGAACCAAAGACTGTAGCTGATGCACTGGAAGATAGTAACTGGATAACTGCTATGCACGAAGAACTGAACCAGTTTGCAAGGAATGAGGTATAGACACTTGTTCCTAGAACCGATAAGATGAATGTCATTGGCACCAAGTAGGTGTTCAAGAACAAGTTAGATGAACATGGTGTTATCGTGAGAAACAAAGCTAGACTAGTTGCCAAGGGTTACAATCAGGAGGAAGGAATCGATTATGGGGAAACCTATGCACCAGTAGCAAGACTTGAAGTTGTTAGACTGCTCTTAGCTTATGCTTGCATGAATGGATTCAAGCTTCACCAAATGGATGTCAAAAGTGTTTTCCTTAATGGGTATATTGATGAAGAAGCTTATGTTTGTCAACCTCCTGGATTCGAAGATCATAAGCATTCAGATTATGTCTTCAAACTAAAGAAAGCTCTATACGATTTGAAGCAAGCCCCAAGACAGTGGTATGAAAGGTTGAGCAACTTCTTTCTATCTCATGCATATGAGAGAGGCAAAATAGATAAGACATTGTATATTAAGAAAGCACTCAATGATATTATTTTGGTTCAAGTATATGTTGATGATATTATATTTGGATCCACTAATCAAAAATTGTGTGAGTAGTTTGTTGTAGCTATGCAGGGAGAATTTGAGATGTCCATGATGGGTGAACTTAACTACTTTCTTGGACTGCAGATCAAGCAACTAAATCATGGGACATGAAGTTTGACATGGAAAACTGCAAAGAGATTTCAACACCTATGGCCACTAACTGTTACTTGGATTCGGATGAAAAAGGAACCAGTGTGGACCAAACCAAGTACAGGGGACTAATAGGTTCACTACTGTATCTTACTGCCAGCAGGCCAGACATCATGTTTAGTGTTTGTCTCTGTGCCAGATTTCAATCCAATCCGAAGGAATCACATTCCACTGCAGCAAAGAGAATTCTGAAATACCTACAGGGAACTACAACTGTTGGACTATGGTATCCAAGTAAGGTATCTCTGGATTTAGTAGGCTATTCTGATTTTGATTTTGCAGGTTGCAAAATTGACAGGAAAAGCACCAGTGGAACATGCCATCTGTTAAGATCAAGTTTGATATCTTGGCATAGCAAGAAACAAGCATGTGTTGCACTGTCCACTGCTGAAGCTGAATACATTGCAGCTGGTAGCTGTTGTGCGCAAAGTCTATGGATTAAACAGCAGTTAAGTGATTTCGGGCTTAACTTGTCTAAAATTCCACTATTATTTCAAATTTGTGAAATAAATCAGATTATGCTGAATGAATTGGCTGCTTTTGTTACATAGTTGTTTTACAAATTTCTGTGTTAAATTTCATTCCTGAACAGTTCATTGGATCAATTTTTAGTTTTACAGATTGCTTGACCAGTTTTGATTTCACTTACAGCTTCAGTATTTTTTTTTAAGTTTTCATTTACTGTATCAGGTTCACATTATTACTCACTATTCTGGATCAGTTTTTAAAATCTGACTAATAGCAATGTTAAAACTGACTGGATATTGATATCTGATTAAATGTTAATTCTGGATGCATGTGGAACTGTGTTGGAGTTACAATACAACCAAAGTGGTGCTGTGTAACTGAAAGCATTCGAATAGAACCATGCATAGTGGAACCCAGCTAGTTGAAGAGCTGAATAAGACAAAACAAATCAACACTCATGTTTAGCATGTGAAGAGAGAGACAGCTCGAGACGCCACATGGTGCTGTAATAGTAGGGAGTCAACTAGTCAAAAACCTGTTTTGAGATTTTGTGCAACTAAGTATTACCTGCTCTGAATTGATTGCTTATAGAATCTAAACAAACTGCAAAAGCTGTTTTGCGTTTTTGAATTGTCAATCAATGTGTTTTTTTCCATAGAATCGTATTGCATTAAGTAGAGGGTTGAGCATGCATTCACTCGCACACTACTTCACTGCCTTATTCTTTTTGAGTGAGAAACTTAGTTCTCTTACTTGTCCACCGAAAATGGCTTCTCCCTCCAACCCACAAAAAAGAACCAAAAGGGTTATGGTTAAACATCTTGGATCAGACAGTGACAACAATGAACACGACTACCTTGATAGGTGGTTTGTTAGAAACCAGAAGAGTATAGAAGAGTATTACAAACTGTACAGCAGGAAGATCATTGTTACTCCGAAAGTGCTGAGTCTTGAGTGGCTCAAGGAGGAGAAACTTGATGTAGTTCGTGACATGCTCAAGTTTCAAAAGCTGGACAGGTTCCTGAAGCTGATTGGGAACACTTTCCCAGATTTGGTTAAGGTGTTCTTGACCAACATGTGGCATGATGAGGAGAGTCTGTACTCACAGGTGAAGGGCATTGACATAGCAATCAATGAGGAGGTTTGGCTGAGTGTCATTGGCCTGAGGAATGAAAGAGCTATTGTTAGTAGAGGAAACACATCTGAACTAGGGAACTTTAACAAAGTTCGGTTCTACAAATCATGCTTGAGGAATCAAGAATCTGCCTCAAAGACGTTTAACGTAGGAGGACTTGCTACTATACCGAGAATACTAGCGTATATTGTGATCTTGGTGCTGACCCCCCGTGGTCTTAACCATGCAACATTGATTGAGGAGGATCTTATACTCATGTATTGCCTCATGAATAAGATCAAAGTCAACTGGGTTAATATGATTCGTGAACATCTGTTCAAAGTGGGGAAGAAACTGGAATATCGCATCCCATATGTGATACTGCTATCACAGTTTATTGAATACTTTGATATAGATGTGGAAACTAAAGTTGTTGAAGAAATCAAGGCGCTGAACCAGATTACTACTGCAAATCTCACCAAGATCGGACTGAAGAAGATGAAGAATAAGAAATGGATTTGCAAAGCTGATGAAGAATCAGTTGATGATGAAGAAGAAGAAGAAGAAAAATCAAGTGATGATGATGATGAGGATGACGAAGATGAGGATCAAGCTGAACCAGAACCAGAAGCACCTGCTGCTCCTAGTCAAGACTCCTTCTCCAGACTTGAACAACTCATGATGACACAGTTCAATCAATTGTAAAACCAGAACCGTAGTCATCGCCAGTACTGTGAAACGCACTTCTAGTTTATTGAAACATAAGTTGAAGACATCTAGTCCAAGATAGGGACTTTGTTCTTTCCACCAGATGAATAGGGCATTTGCATTTGCATATCCAGTGGTGGTTTCTCGTCCATTTGATTAATCCAATGGGGGAGAATTAGGTGTGTTTGTGTAGGGAGTTTGTGGTTGTGGTCTAGGAGTCTAGGTTTATGTTCAGTTTACTGCTTGCTTGCTTTCTGTGATATTTTCTGCTGTTGATGTTTACTGTTTCATGTTTTATGTTATTGTTACTACTCTGATTTGCTGGTTTATCCAGCCCAGTCCAAATGTCAGTTTGTTATGCCTGTATCAGTTTGGTGCACGATATGTACTTATGAATGGTTATCATGTACTCGTTCTTAATATCAATGAAAGTTGTTATCCTTTGTGTTATTTTTTTTCTTCACTCTGTTCTGTGAAGTATTATTAACAAGATATCAAATTATGAGGGAGCTTTGTGAAAGCTAGTAGACTGATTGAAAGAAGAACAAGCATGCATTTCGACTCAACACTCCATTGTTAGTACCAGTGGGCTACTGTGATGATTTGGTGAAGCCAACCAAGTGAAGATGTTCAAGACCTTATGATCATATGCGGAATGTATGAAGATTTCATGAAGATTGAAGACTTGATCTAGAACTTAGGAGTGTGTGTTGTGGGGTAAGTTTGAGGTCTAATCAGTGATGCTTGCAATCTTAATCAATGATAAGCTCCACAAGTATTTTCTGTATTAACAAAAGTTTTGAGAAATCATTAAAATCAAAACTTGCGTTTTGAACAATTGTTTTAACTAACTGGAGAAAAACAGTCGACTATTTGAAAAATCAATGGACTGAATTTTTAAATGACAGTTGTCTATAAATAACTGGCGCGAAATTTTTGGAAGTAACAAAAATCATTCTAAACATGTTCTGAGCAAGAACATTTGAGATTTCAAAGAGAGCTAAAGCGCCCTTAAGTCTAGTGATCAAGATCAATCAACTTTTTCATCAAGAACTGTTTTCTTGAACTGCTACTGGAGCTTTGATTTGACTGAGACAGTTCTATACTGATTTGATCATCAGACTAAGCCTTCTATACCCTTTCTTTATTACTGTTGTAATCCTTTATATAGAAGTGCTTGTATTGTTGTTACGGTGATTATTCTTTCACTGTATTAAAGGTTATTCTGCTGAGAGTTACCTGGGTTGGTAATTTTGTTCTGTATAGTGGGCTCTGTACAGGGTGTGACTTACTGTGGGTTTCAGCAAGGGTGTTCTTGAAACACACAATGGGTTTCTGTGTGGTTTCTTGTTCTGCTGTGGGTTCAGTAGTGGTCTACTACGGGTTGCAGTGAGATGTTTCTGGGTTATACAGTGGACTCTGTATAACTGTGACTTGCTGTGGATTTCAGCAAGGGAGTTCTTGAAACACACAGTGGACTCTGTGTGGTTTCTTGGTCTGTTGTAGGGTCAGCAGTGGTTGCTGCAGTGTGCAATGTGCAGTGTAGTCTTGCTGTAGGCAAGGGTTGTAAACTTGATCAGGTTGATCATTTTAGTAAAATCCTTACTGAGTGTGTGGGACTGGACGTACCAGGTTGTTGGGCGAACTGGTATAAAAATCTGCTGTGTCCTGAATCTCTCTTGCTCTCTTTCTTTACTATTCTTGTTAAATCTGGCTGAGTTTCTTGAATTTTCAGAATCAATTGAAATCGTGCTAATTGAATAATTTCATCAACTTTCTGAAAAACATATTTAGTAACAACTGAAAACACATATTTTGTTTTAACACAGTCTATTCTGAATTGTTTTGAAATCTGTTAATAACCAGTATATCAGTTTCCTGTTAAATCTGCAGTTTCGAAAGTTACTGGGTTTACTGTTTATCAGTTCGTTTTTCTAGAAAATTCTATCTTTAACTATTGTTGATTAAAGATTGTTTTCATACACTTAACATAGGTTGTATTGGTTAATAAAAAGTTCTTTAATCAGGAAATCATTATAAATTTGAAGTTGATCTAATTCTTTGGTTTCTTGATTCAACTTTTCAAGAACTACATTTACAGTATACTGTGTGTTCAAGGAATATTTTTGGTAACAATTTACTGTATCTGGTTGATTGACATTGTGCTGGAATTGATTGTGAACCTTTGTTGTTTGCTGAATATATCATCTTGATTAGTTTCCATAAAAATTATTCATTCTACAATCAGTTTGCAAAAAGATTTTCAAGTGTTCAATTCACCCCCCTTTTGAACTTGGCCATAACATATTTTTCAGTAGTGACAAGGGGTAAAGATAGCAGTGATGATGAAGATAGGATCAATGCAACTTCTGTTGATTTTCTTTTAGTTCATGAGTTTGAGTCTGCGAATCTTGTTGATAGCTCAACCAGTTGGGTGATTAATAGTGGTGCTTCTTTTCATGTAACATCTAGGAGAGATTTGTTTACTTCTTATACTCCTGGTGATTTTGGTAGTGTGAAAATAGCTCATGAAGGTGTAACAAGATGCATTGGTGTTGGACAGTGTCAACACCCGATTTTGTCCAAGTAGTATTTTAAATTAAAATATAATAAAACAAAGAATAAAAATTGAATAATAACATAAAAATATATTTATTAGTTTAAGTTTTCTTGAAAAATAATAATAATAATAAAATAAAAAAACATTGAATTTTTCCATTAAAAAAAACTAAAAAAATTAAAAAGAAAATGTGGTAATTAAAATTTAAAACAAAAAATATAATAAAAAAATGAAAATAAAAAAAATAATATTAATAAAATAAAAATACATAAATTAAAACAACAGAATTTGAAAATAAATAAAAAATAAAAAATATAAATAAAAAAAAAACAAGAAAGGAAGATTGTTTTCAAACTGCTCCTTTGGTGGGCACGTTCGAGATAAAAAAATAAAAAAATAAAAAAATAATAAAGAATGAGTCAACTCTCTTATTTCTCACTCCTTAACTCCACGTACTATTTTCTTAAAAAAATAAAAAAATAATAAAAATAAAATATCAATTGTGAAACTGCTCAAAATAACCCACGTTCTCCACTTCATAATAATGAATTATTACTGTTGGAAAATGGCTTAAGCCTTATTCTTGGGTAGATTCATCTTTAATATTAATTTTTAAAAAATTATAAAATAATGAGAATGGGTCAAAGAGTCATAATTTCTCTGAACCACTTTCAACTTTTTTAAAAAAAATAAATAATAATAATAATAATAATAATAATAATAATAAAAGTAGATATATTAGGGAAAAAGAAAAGGAAGAAGCTACGGATCATTTTTTAGGGAGAACGGAGAAGACAAAAAAAAAAGGAGAACGAGAGAAAGAGTATTGAGAAGAGAGAAAGAAGAAAACACATAGAAAAGACTAAGTTCAGGTATGTTTTATTATTACTTATTTTTTTGCATTTCAAGATACATTCATTGCATAAAAAAAACATGTACACATAATCCGACCCTGGAGTCTGATCTTCCAAAACCCAATACAACTCTCGAAACCTATAATCCCTTCCTCTTCCCACAACAGGAGGCCTTCACCCTCATTCCTTCCGCTTTCCCAAAGCCAGCCCAAGTCAAAACTGCCACGATTCTGAACCAGTTCGCCTCGCTCTTCCTCATGCTCCACACGTGCGAGTCTGCATCCAACATGTACCGAACTACCTCGTACCTTAATTCTGCCAAATTCAGTTTGAGCCTCGAAAACCTATCTCCCTTTTCTCTGTCTCCATCCTCTCTCTAACCATTCCGCCATTCAACATTGATCTGCCATCGCCGTCGTCGTTATCGTCAACATCAACGTTATCATCTCCGAAACCCTAGGGCTATTGTCTCGTAAGAATGTCTCCTGCATCCCGATCTAAGTCTAAAGACCAAAAGGTTAGCAAGGACTATGAAGCCCGGACACGGACACAGAGACGACACGGACACGAACACGTGGATACGGTTAAATTAAAAATTAACGGACACGGGGACACAACAATATATATATTAATTAAAATTTATTTATATAGTTAATAATGTGAAAAATATAAAAAAAAACTGTTATAAAAAAGTCTAACAAAAGATATAACTTCTACATTTAATCTTCATTGAAAAATACCCCTTCTAATTCTGGTTCATCAAGAGATAAGCTGGAAATTTCAAGAATTCCATTATCATTCAATGATAACTCATCTCCTACAATATGCCACAATTTAGTTTCCTCTTCTTTGTATTTTGAGGAGTTTCTTGAGAGAAGACGAAGATTACTATGGACATAAACTGGATCTTCTGCCCTTTTAGGTGTCATTTTATTCCTTTTCAAAGAATGTATAAAAGAGTAGGTACTCTAATTCCTTTCACAACAAGAAGAAGAACATGGTTGTCTAAGTAGCTTAAGAGCTATTTTCTGAAGTATTGGTGCACGAGCTCCATGAACAGTCCACCATTTTTTTGCATCCATTTTACCTCTATCTCTTAAAGAGTCAACATCGTGAAATTCTTCATCTTCATTTGAAAAGTTTGCAAATTCTATATTGACTTGTCTCCTTACATTTGGATCATCAAAGTACCTCATAAAACATTTCTTCCTCTTATGAGTAAGTTCGACATCTTGATGTGGAGCAAGTCTTTGTGAATATTCACTTAACCATTCATTACTATAATATCTACAACATTATAAATATAAAATAAATAAATAAACAAAATATTATAAATTTATAATGTTATAAATAAGATAAACATAACAAAAATAATCATAAAATAAATTAACATTACCTTGGATTTAAAGAATGAGCAAGACAATGAAGAGATGTGCTAGTCTTTGTCCAACGATCAATTAATATTGAGTTTACTACCTCGAAAAATGATGAATGTTCAACTTCTGTCTTTCCTTCATGTTCAAATATGACCTTTCTCACTTTTTCAATCATTGAATCCTACATTTCATATACTAAGTGAAGAGTAGTCATATCTGTATCTGTTTCTCTAAGAACATCATAAATAGGGGCAGTAAAAAGCAAGTATGTAATCAACCTTCATCCACCAATTATCATCCAACAAAACTTCTTTCACAGATTGTGCCTTAGCCACATCATCTTCTTTGTAAGAGGACCATTAATCACTTATAACCATCTCTTGAAGTCATTTTTTCAAACTTTTAAACCTTTTTAGCATGACTATAGTTGAAGCAAATCTTGTTTGAGCAACAGAAAACAACTTTAATGAGTTGAACCTATTGAACATTGATATTCTTATAGAATGCCCAACAATAAAATTTTTAATAAATGTAGCATCAGCAGCAATTTGTGAGATCCAAAAACATTGATCATAAGCAACACTATTATTTTCCGTATTTTTTGCTGCACAAATATTTTTCAATGCAAGATTCAAGGTGTGAAGTACACAAGGAGTCCAATAAATTGAAGGAAATTCTAATTCTATAAGCATACCCGCGGCCTTACATACAGCTGCATTATCAGTTATAATTTGTACCACATTATCTGGCCCAACTTCGATAACTACATCTCTCATGTGTCTAGCAATAAAATCTTTGTCTTTTATCTCATCAGATGCATTTATTGACTTTAAAAACATTGGTCCACTATCAGTGACAACCATAAAATTTATAAGTGGCCTTTTCTAGGGATCACTCCACCCATCACTAACAATTGTCACCCCTTTATTTTTCCATGAATTTCTTATAGGTTCCAAAAGGTTTTTCTACATGAATTCTCTCTTTTGCAAGTAAAGGACCTCTCAATTTATTATACGATGGTGGCACATATCCACTAAGATTGGAAGTATTAGCTGCATAAGAAAATACACTTATATAATAAGGACTTCTTGCTAAATTAAATGATAAACCTGAGGCATAAAACATCCTCCCAATTTCATAATCAAGAGCATCTCTTGCTTGAATATTGAAAGAAGACTCCAAAGGACCTTTTAATCTCCTTAGATCTTTATATGTCTGATTTCCTTCATCAGATACAGGTGGTAGAGGGACCTTTTTTTTTCTTTGAAATCTCTATTTTCAATGTTGCTTCATTGTCTAATTTTTTAAACTCAACAAGTTTTGACGAATTTACCTTTGGACAACTTCTAACTCCTTCTCCCTTAAGTTGTAATAAATGAGCTCTCACTCTAGTGTAAGATCCATTGAATGAAAAATCACATAAACTACATTTTGTTCACATTATTCCCTCCACCAGAAGTTTTTCTCATTTTTGAAACATATCTCCACAAAGGTTTTGTTTCATCTTCTTGTTCCATAGCTTGATTATTCATCTTAATATCATAAAAAAATATATAAAATAATATTATATAATAAAATTGAAATCAAAATTGAAATAAATTTACAACATATAAATAAATTCACAACATATAAATAAAAAATTGATATTATATATTAAAATTGAAATTAAAATTGAAATAAATCATATAACTAAATTCACAACATATAAATAAAAAATTGATATTATATAATAAAATTGAAATTAAAATTGAAATAAATTTACAACATATAAATAAATTCACAACATATAAATAAAAAATTGATATTATATAATACAATTGAAATTAAAATTGAAATAAATTTACAACATATAAATAAAAAATTGATATTATATAATAAAATTGAAATCAAAATTAAAATAAATTTATAATATATCGATAAATTAACAACATATAAATAAAAAATTAGAATTATATAATAAAACAAAGGAAAAAATAATTTTAACTTTGCAGTAGGCTTTTATACTCAGTTCTTTCAATATTTTAATTTTGCAACTACAATTTTATACTCAAAACTCAAAATTAACAAAGAAACAAAATAAAAAAACATTTAAAATAAAATTACCTGGTTTTTTTTTTAAGACTCTTCAGTTCCCAAGAGTTTATAATCAATGGTTTCTTCTTCCCACCCACACTGAATTTATAACCAATGGTTTCTTCTTCCCACCCTCTTCAGTGCCCTTTACGAAAACTGAATACCTAGTCTCTTCGCCTTCCGTTGTCTCCCACCACCACAGATTCCGTCGTCGTATTCTGTCAGGCGAGGCAAGGCAACTCTTCTTCTTCTTCTTCTTTTCCTCGTTTGCTTTTTAGTTCGTGTGTATTGTTCTTCCAAAATTTATAGTAATTTTGAGAGAAATTTTAGGAATCAAAATATTTTATATGATATGATTTTCAGATTTGAACGTAATTGTTTTAGATTTTATAAGTATTTTGTTGTCATTCCTGAGTGGATTTTGTGATTTTGCTAAACAATACGTTGATTATGTGATTTTGGAATAAAGATACATGTCCAGTAACCATGAAACGTGTCTTGAACACGTGTCTGCATTGGTGAACGTGTCCGGCAGGAAGCAGGGTGTCTGACATGGTGTCGTATCCGCTCCCGCCGTGTACCCGTGTCCGCAAAGCGTCGAAGCTGGGATGCGGGTGTGTTTTGGCGTATCGGAGCTTCGTAGGTGTTGCAAAGCCTACAGGATCTGGTAATGCTGTGGTTGGTGTTCCAGCCGATGCATATAACCCCTTATTAGGAACATTCCATACACTGGACATTGCACCGACACCTACCTCACCTATACATGCTAATGGACGTTTTCGGAACATAGATAAGACAGATGAGCATCCTGTCAACTCAGTGGTTGCTGGCGCTGAGTATGATGTTGTTTCTAACAATGGTAGTTGGTCTGGTGAGTCCGAAGAACATAAAGAGAAAAGTTTTAAAGGCCCTGTTCGATCAGAATCAGTACCAAGAGTTGACAATGACAAGCAAGAGAAAATCCGCCAGAGAAATGGGATGAAGCCTTACGACGCTAAGGTCAAGCTCACGAGAGAGGCGTGCGCCAAGCTCCCTGGCCTCTGCCAGGGTTTGGCTCCCAAGGATATCGTCGCCAGGGAGGAAATTGGCACTATCATCGAGGATCTCGGATTGAACTCCAAGCTTAAGGACCAGAGGCTAGGGTTTCGAGCTCCCAAGATATCTATTGCCGAGAGGTATTCCGATGCTAAGTGAAAGATGGAGGAAGTAAATAAGTTCTCTACAGCTTCTACGGCACATACTCTCACCTTCACATGATTACAATTCATATTCCATGCTTCTTGGAATATGAATTGTAAAAGCCGTCATCATCCAAATGTCATCCACCCTCCATCCTCAACCCCCAAACTTCCTAACAGTCATGGCACCACTATTTCACCTCCATATAAGGTGCCACCACCACCTTCCTCCCCTCTTCCATTATGCCTTCTACCTCACCAACACCGTCATGATGGGTTGAGTGTGGGGAGCAAGAGAACGAAGAAGTTTTCGCCCAAGGAGAAGACGCGGAGAGTTAAGGGGCGGAGGCAGTCACGGAGCTCCGGGAACAAGTACCTCTGGCCCAGGACTCTGGCTCAGCTTCGCTGCTCCAAGCCTTCAGGTTCGGCTTCCGCTGCGGGGAAGTGTTGCTGCACCGATCTCGAAAAGAAGAGAATGGCTGTGTTCCATGCCAAGAAGAGTGCCAAGAGACATGACGAGAATGCGAGGATTTTTCGATAAGGGTCCTGTCATGCGGTCGCTTGTCAATTTGGTTAGCCATGGTGCTGGTTTCGTTAGAACCCCCAAAACCCCTCGCCTCGATGATCCCCTTTCGGAATCCAAGCTCGAGTCCCTACCTATGGAATTGATAGTTAAAATACTGTGTCTCCTGCACCATGACCAACTGAGAGCTGTCTTTCATGTTTCTTGGAGAATTAGAAAAGCTGTTATGATGGCAAGGCAATTTTACTTCAATTATACTACTCCAGATCGCTCTGAGTTCGGCAAAAGATGTTAAGCATAATGAATGACTCCTCGGCCTACTGAGCATTGGCCTTTTTTTTTTGTCCAAGGGTGATGGGAAGGGAGTGAAGGGTCCAAGCCCACACAAACCTAAAGCATCCAGACACGGGCCTCGATCTCCTTCTCGCCTGAAAATTTCTGAGATGCGGCATGTTGCTGCTGTTCTTCTCCCAGAGTCACCTTTGCCTTCTCGTTGTCTGATGCCATCAGTTATACCAAAGCCCTAGTGTCCACACCCAACCTCGTCCCGATAAATAAATTATTTCAGATTATAAAACAATATAAAAACTAAGATAAAAGTGCGTGTTATTTAGTTTTATTATACTTTTTCAAAAAAAAAAAAAGCGTTTTGGTTCCATTATATTCAATAAATAAAGTTTTAAAGTAAAATTCATAGAAAGAAATAGTAAGGGAAATCAGTGTATTAAAAATTTGTTAAAAAAAATATAATAACAATAATAGTAATTAAAAAATATATTGAATTTTTCCATTAAGAGAAAACTAAAAAAATGTGGTAATTAAAAGATAATAATTAAAACATAATAATAATTAAAAAACGAAAATAGCAAATAATACATAATAAATATTAAATAATTAATAATTAAATAATCAAAACAAAATAAAAATAAATATATATTAAAAAAGGAGAATAAATAATAAAAAAAAGAAAGGAAGACTGCTTACTTGATTTGTCTGTTCAAGATAATAAATAAATAATAAAAAATAAAAAATAATAATAAAAAGAATGAGTCAATGGCAGTAGACTTCTATGTTCTCACTCCCTAACTCCACGTATTTGTTTTAAAAAAAATATTTGCAAATAATAATTTTGAAACCGCTCAGATAACAACCCACATTCTCTACTTAAATAAAAATAAAATTAATAATAAATAATGGATTTTTACCGTTGAAAAATGATTTAAGTCTCATTCGTGGGTAGATTCATTTTTAATATTAATTTAAAAAAAATAATTAATTAAAAATAATAAATATGAATGAGTCAAAGAGTGGTAACCTCCCTGAACTGAACTACTGGCATTTTAAAAAAAATATCAATTAAAATAATATGAAAAAAAAAGAGATATATTAGTCAAAGAAAGAAAAAGAAAAGGACACGGATCATTTTGGTGATTGAAAAAAAAAAGAGAACGAGAGAGAGAATATTGAGAAGAGAAAAAAAGAAGAAAGCACACTGAGAAAGAAAAGACTAGGCACCAGGTATGTTTTTTTTTTCCTTTTTGCTTGTACATTCATTCATGGCATAAAATCAAAAAAGCATTCACAATTATTCCTATTTCATCAACATGCATCTCCATGAATGCATAATTCCACAATGTTTCTGCATTGTGTTTTTGCCCTGCATCTCCACTGTACATCCCACCATGAATCTCCATCACCTTTCCATTCCATACCAATAATCATCAACCAAACCACCTTCTACGCCATGTTAACCCCACTTCCTAAATACACAAACCAAATATCACTCACAAAAAAATGCAAGCTTCGAAACCCTTCAGCAAACCTTACAAGCACCACATCTCGACGAAAACGCCCCTCACAAATACCTAAGAACAGAACTACGTGTACCCTGATTTTCTATCCTATATAGAGATACGTAGGAGCGAGGTCAAATCCTTGTCGGGCCCCCTATTCAAAAAAAAAAATATATTTTTGTTTGTTGTTATTTGCATTCTATTTCTGTTTTTTGGGAAAAATAAATATTTCTAAAACTCATACTCTTTTATTTTACTTGTTTAATTAAAGGTACCGCCTTAGGGTGGACGTTGTGAGGTGCTAGTACCTTCCCCACACGTAACCGACTCCCGGACTCTAAATCCGGTTTTGCAAACTTGCCTCATCTGACTTTTTTTGGTTTTCCATAGTTTTTCCTTTAATAAATTATGGTGGCGACTCCATTATTTAAAAAAAAAAGAAATTAAATTTTGATCGCCCCGTCGTGATCCCGGTTGCGACAGATGGCAACTCCACTGGGGACTATTTTAGAGAGTCAGGCCAATTTAATTAAATGGGTAAAATTTGTGTGGTCTTCCAATGTTTATTTTTCCCTGTTTATTATATTTATTTTATTTTAAATTTTATTTTTTTATTTTTTTGTAAATAATATTTGTTATTATTTTTGTTTTTGTATATATTTGTTTATAATTTTGGGATCATTAAATATTTTTTTTGTAAAGGAAAATAGTTATAAAAAAATTGATATATGGAAAATAAAAACGCTAATCTCATGCATCACATTTTTATTTTAATAATAATAATAATAAAAAAAAAGTATTATACAAAAAAATCGAAAAGCATTAATCTCATTTTGTATTACATATTTTCATTTTTAAAAAAAAGGGATTTAGGAAAATAAAATAAACGGCATTTTTGTTATACATACATTACAAACTTGTTAGGATTTGGAGAATTAAAAAAAAATTATATAAAGGAAATTGATTTTTTATGCATTACATATTGTTTTTTTAAGAAATGTGGTCATGCATCCGTTCATACAACATTAAAAGAAAAATCAAAATAAAATTTCGCTTGATATTGTAAATTTTTTTAATTAAAATAGTTTCATTCATACATTCATTATTTAAAAATAGTATGAAAAGGAATTGCATCCATTCATTTATCAAACGTTATTATTAAAAAAATCATATATTAAAAAAATATAAAAAAATTGAATTAAGATTCATTCATTCGTGCAAGACTTCATACATCCATACATATTTCATAGAATCTATTCTCATTTAAAGTTTAGTATCATCATTCATATAATTTCAATGTAAATAATATACATACATTTTTCATATCATTGTTCATTAAAAAAAATAGTAAGAAGAAATAAAATTTTTATCTATACATTTTCAGACGTTCATGCATTCAATAATAAACAAAAATGGAAAATATGTATTTCTTACATGCATTTAGGCATCTTCATGAACATTCTCAAATAAAATTCCATGCATATGATTGCATTTATGCATTTTACGTTTTTTTTTGCATAATAAAGGGGGGTTTCGAAACTTTTATAAGTCCATTCCTAGGAATTTCTTACAATTCTAAATATATTTTCATGCATAAATAACAATAAAATATAAAAATGAAAAACTCAAGAAATAAAAATAAAAAAAAGTTTTATTAATATATGCATTCTCATTTAGTAAAAAAATAAAAAAGAGAGATTCACTAATTGCATTTTCATACTCTCATAAAAAAGGTTCATGCATGCGTTTTCATATAGTTATTTATTCAATAAACAAAAAAGAAAATATACACACGCATACTTGACTTGTTTTTCTTTTGGCGTTATATTTATTATCTTGTCTTTGAAAAATTTTACTTTTTTTGGTTTTTCAGTTGAACTATAACTTTGAGCATATGCAATGGAATTTAATATGGAACCTGAGAGGACCCATGAGGCGAAAGGCACGAAAAAGAAAATGAGAGTCAAAGTCTTGGAGAATGATCTGGCTGATCTTAGAGAGCTAGGGAAAAAAGCTAAGGGCAGTACAAAGAACCATTTTTAAGAACAGATATGGGAACTTGTTGGGATTGCTGGAAGTGCAAGTACAAATACCTGCCATTACTGCTTTAGTCCAGTATTACGACCATCCATTGAGGTGTTTTACCTTCTACGATTTCCAGTTGGTGCTAACTTTTGAAGAATATGTCCAAATATTGGATATGCCAATAGATAAGGTGATACCTTATCAACATTTGGATCAACCTATCTCTATGTCTATTCTCGCAGCAATTATGAGGTTACCTGCGAGAGATTTAGAAGACAGTTTTATCTAGGAGGACCGGAAAGGATTTTCTCTGAGTTTTTTGGCGAAATATTTGCATCAGTTAGGTGATGAAAGGGATTGGGAGGTTTTCATGGATGTTTTTGCTTTGGCTCTTTTTGGAATTATGTTGTTCCCCAAGACTGAACGTTTTGTGGATAATGCTGCAATCAGTGTCTATATTGCTTATAGGACTTAGCACGAAAGCCCAGTCACTGCAATTTTAGCTGATACATATTTAGCCCTCAACTCGTGCAATCCGAAAAAGAAAACCCGGATGACATGTTGCTTGCCTACTTTGTTTGTTTGGCTAGCCTCGTGTTTTGAGAAAAGGGCGGTGGGAATCAAATGCCCTGTAGAATCTGTCAAGCAACAAAGGCTGGAAGTGAAAAGCAAGGATGAATGGTCTCAATACATGGTGTGTTTAACCCAAGAAAAAATTGAGTGGCAGCTGGCATGGCAGCAACGACCCCAATTGGTGTACCAATGTGCCATGTTCCTCAATGTGCCTCCCATAGGGACTAAGGATTGTATTAACTACAATCCAGTATTGGCTCAAAGGCAGTTTAGACATCCGATTAGAGGGGCTCCTACCTCATATGTTGTAGAACCTCTTTTATTTCTATATAAAGATGGTTCAGCTGATGAGATAGTGCCAAGGATTCGAAGAGCTTGGGAAAAGAGGGTCATCATGGGGAAAGATACTAGACCATATGCTATGAATATAGAAACACCATATCAGCATTGGTTGGCGGATTGAGTTGAAACGATTAAATTACCTTCAAATTGAATTCCCCTACTTTATTAGAAGAGGAGACTTTATTAGAAGAGGAGTCAGAGGGAGAAGAAGAGTCAGAAAAAATAAGACAGTTGAAAAGGGAGATTGAAGAATTGAAGGGCGAGAATACAAAGATTGTGAAGAAATTGAAGCGAGAAGGAAAACACACTCGTAGGATCCGTCGAGACTTGGAGGATGCAAATGCTGAGTTATCGAAAAGGAATCATGAAGTAGATGAAGCATTCTCTATAGTGAGTAAGTGGATAGCTATGTATGATGAGTCTAGAAGAGAAAATACGGAAGTATTGGAGAAATTCCATGATCTCCAAGGTTGTATTAATGATATGGAGCGCTTGGTTGAAGAATGGGAGAACAAGGCAAATAAGGAGGGTGAACTACGGCTAGAGGAAGAGGTGAATTACACAGCTAAAATTGTTCAATTGGAGGAATCACTAGAGGAGCGTGAACAAACTCTCGGGTATTGGAAGACTCGTTTCTCTCAGTTGGCTTCATTGGCTAATGGGGCAATTAAAGATGTTCCGAGCATGTTAAGGGAGGCTGATGTATCTTTGATGTTCCGTCCAGTACCAAAGGAAGTAGAAAGCTTCGTAGAGCATTGCAAGTGGTTGGTGGGATTGATGAAGGAAATGGTTGCCCGCAATAGGAATTAGTTAGCTTGTTTTTTTTTTGTTTTTTTTCTTTTCTACAACACAATGTAATAAAGTTGTCATTTGGCAACATTTTAGTTTGTTTTTCCTTTCCTGTTTTGAATGTAGTAAGGCTGTCAGTTGGCAGCCCCGTTTCCCATTAATAAATAAAGCTCAGTTTCCTATTAATTCTCTATGCGTATGCTACAATTCTTATTGTTCATGTTTTTTATCCCTTTTCTATTTTGCATAATCTTTCATCTTTGTAATTAACCCCATTCAACTAATAAAAACAATAATAATTATTTAAATAATAATAATACTAATAACAATACTGCTACTACTACTAATAATGATAATAATATTTTTGCATCTTGTATTTTTGCATTTTTCTCTCTCTAACCTTTTTAAAATAAAATACCAGAAAGGACATAATAACAGCTAAATTTTCGCAACACCTGTACGGAACTGGTGCAAATCGCAAAAGGATGGAAAACTTGGGCGAAGCAGTTGAATCTGTGAAGAATGACGTTAATCAACTGAAAGACCAAATGGGTCAGATACTTGAGACCTTAGCTGCTCTGAAGAGCACTAGGGAAAGTCTAGTGGTCAGAATTGAAGAAGCAACCTCTCCCAATCCTGTGGTGCAACAGATTGGAACAGTGCCGGTACCAAGACTTGAACATACTGGTTGGCCTCCATATGGTCTCCCTCCAAATTATAGTCCTCCTTATGAGGGTCAAGTGGAGCAAGAACAACCACCGCCACTTATTTCAGTGAATCCTTCAAGAACACCTGTGAATCAGCCAGAATCGATTCGTATACAACCAAACGCTGGCATAACTGGAACAAATGTTGAGGGTCCAGTAGTCCCTACGGCTACACAACCCGTTGTTCAACCTCGCATGTTACAAGGAATGTCCCATGATGTGGAAGAAGCCAAGAACAAGTTAGGGTTTCTAGAAGAAAGACTCAGAGCCATTGAAGGAGGAGGCAGTTTTGGATTTGGGAACGCTGCAGGTCGATGTTTAGTGCCTGATGTTGTGATTCCTCCCAAGTTCAAGGTACCTGAGTTTGAAAAATATAGGGGTGCCTCATGCCCAAAGAATCATTTAACTATGTACTGCCGAAAGATGGCTGCACATGCTAGTGATGAAAAGCTACTAATACACTTCTTCCAAGACAGCTTAGCAGACACTGCTCTAAGCTGGTATATGCATCTGGAACCGGCTCGCATCAGATCATGGAACGAATTAGTAGATGCTTTCTTGAAACAATACAAGTATAATGTCGATATGGCTCCTAATAGACTGCAGCTACAGAATATGTCGAAAAAAGGCAATGAGACTTTTAAAGAGTATGCCCAGAGATGGAGGGAATTGGCTGCTCAAGTGGAACCACCCTTACATGATAAGGAAATGGTGACTATGTTCATGGGTACGTTACAGTCACCTTTCTATGAACATATGGTGGGCAGTGTTTCTTCTAACTTTGCTGACATTGTCATCATTGGAGAAATAATTGAGCTGGGGCTGAAAACTGGCAAAATTGCACAAGGTCCAGTGGCGATCAGTAAGAAAATGGGGTTCAACTTGGGAAAGAAAAAAGAAGGCGAAGGACAAGTAGCTTCAACCATAACCCAGTGGGGAGGATATCCATCAACTCGGTATAGACCAGAGCATTCTCATACCTCTTATACCACAAGTTCACCACCTGTGTATCAACAAAATGTGCCTCTGGCAATACGACCTTCTTCCATGCCTCCTAATGTTTATATGCCCAAGCAAAATTGGAGGAATGAAGGGGGACTAAATGCTAATCAACCTCAAGGGCAGAGTTCATTCCAAAGAAGGGAACATATTCAATACACTCCCATTCCAATGTCTTATACAGAACTTTTGCCCAGTCTTATTCAAAATGCTTTGGTTGCAATATGTCCTATGAAACCTCCGCAACCACCTTATTCTAGGAATTATGATCCTAACGCTAAGTGCGAATATCATGGCGGAGTTGTTGGGCACTCCATTGAGAACTGCAGGCAGTTTAAGTACAAGGTTCAACAATTGATAGATGCGGGAAGGTTAACCTTCCAAGAAGATAAACCAAATGTTGAAAAGAATCCTTTGTCCAGCCATGCAAATCCCTCAACTAATGACATTTTGAGAGACATAGGTCAAAGTCTAGTGAGAAGAGTTGAAGATATCAAGAGCTCTAAAGGACATTTTTACATTGATTTGTCAAATGGGGTATTTCAAATCTGGGGGCGAGTCAGAAGGTACGTGTGGATTTCATGCTAGCCAAGAACACTCGATCAATGAGTGTTTTGAATTTAGAAGTTTTCTGCAAGATTTGTTAGATAGACACATATTACAAGTTTGTCACCCAAGCGAAGAGGAAGAAGTATATACTCAGACCAGCGAAGACCCCAAATTGTATGGTCCAAAACCACTAGTATTACATTTTGCTAGAAGTCCAATAATGCTGGGAGAAAAACGACCCGTGGTGATACAGACTCCATCCCCTTTTCCATATAAAAGTGATAAGGCAGTTCCATGGAAATATGGGGTCAGTGTCCTAGAAAATGATTCAAGTGGAAAGCAAGATAATGAAATTATAGATATTGATAAGTCTACCGTGGATAATATTTCTGGGATTGGAGGAATGACAAGAAGTGGTTGCCTTTTCACCCCAATGGAGTTGAGGAATGGCAAAAGCCCAAAGAAGACCAGCAAAGAGGTTACTATCGAGAAAGCTAAGGCATTTCTGAAAGGGAAGGCCTTGCAAGCTGACCAAGAGCCTGAAGGGAAGGACAACAAGGAAATTTCTGACGAAGCAGCTGGTGAATTTTTGCGGTTTATACAACAAAGTGAATACAAAGTGGTTGATTAATTATACCGCATGCCGGCAAGGATTTCACTGTTGGATTTGCTGATGCATTCTACTTCCCATCGAAACCTGTTAATGAAGATCCTTAATGGAGCTCATGTGGAACATGATATATCCCTGAATCAGTTTGCAGGAATTGTGAGCCACATTAGGGCAAATGACTACCTTACATTTACTGAGGATGAAATACCCACTGAAGGAAGAGGTTATAACAAGGCTTTGCATATATCAGTCAAGTGTATGGACTACGTGCTGGCAAGAGTACTTATTGACAATGGCTCATCCTTGAACGTCATGCCGAAAACAACATTGGATAAAATATCTTGTGAATGGGCATATGTACGCCTTAGCAGCATGGTTGTAAGAGCCTTTGATAGAAGTTGGAGAGAGGTTATTGGTGAAATTGAACTGCCTATACAAGTAGGACCTTGTACCTTTTAAGTCGTGTTCCAGGTGATGGATATACTTCTTGCTTACAGTTGTTTGCTTGGGCATCCTTGGATACACTCAGCAGGTGTTGTACCCTCTACATTGCACCAGAAGCTTAAGTTCATGTTCAATGACAAGTTAATTATAGTCTCGGGTGAGGAAGACTTCCTAGCGAGTGGACCATTGCCTACTCCCTATATTGAGACTGCTGAAAAGGGTCTGGAAACTTCTTTCCAAGCCCTAGGGATTGTGGGAACAATGTACATTGAACCTTTTAAGATTAATCCATACTTATCAAAGGCATCGGTAATGATGGCAAAAACCATGCTGAAGGACGGATACAAGTATGGACAGGCGTTGGGAAAAAGTGGTCAAGGATTCTTGTACCCGTTCAAGTTAATTTAGAATAAAGGAAGACATGGATTGGGATACAAACCCACTTGGGCAGACAAGAAGAAAATGTTCAAGGGAAGAAAAGAAGGAATTACCCTATGCAATATAGGGCAAACATTCCGAAGCGCAGGATGGATAAATACTGACCAAATGGCTGTAATTGAAGAGGCACCGATTGAAGGAAGTCTGAATCTCGTGCGCCCTTGCCTTCCTAATGCGAGAATCAACAATTGCGAGTTCCAAGATTTACCCGTGGTGTTTGCTAATGATGAAATGTAATCGTAGCTTTTCATTTTTTTCCGTTCTTTGCAATAAAGCCTTTGTTTGGGCTTAAAACTTTGTGTTTCTCAAATTCAATAAAGCCTTGGTTTGGGTTTAAAACTTTGTGATTTCCAAGTTCAATAAATAAAAGTTAGTTTGCATTTCTTTTCCATTAAATTTGTGGCTTCTCTATTTTATTTCTTACCTATTTATTTGCATAAAATCGAATAATGCAGATGCGATGATTTTGAAAACTTGAGTATTTCGCATCCAAATTTTGAACTCCCTGTCGAGGATACGGAAAATGATTATGATGAAGACTGTGAACCCCCTCCAGAATTGCTGAGATTGGTTGAACAATAGACAAGAGAAATCAAACCACATGAAGAAATACTTGAAACAGTTAATTTGGGAGGAGATGGGGAAGAAAAACATGTCAAGATTGGAGCTAGTCTGACAAAGGAGATACAAGAACGGTTATACTCCTTGTTAAGGGAATTTAAAGATGTTTTCGCCTGGTCCTATCAAGACATGCCTGGACTAGATCCTGATATAGTACAACATAAGTTGCCTCTTAAACCGGAATGTTCTCCGATTAAACAGAAATTAAGAAGAATGAAACCTGAAATGGCACTGAAGATAAAAGAAGAAGTGGAAAAACAATTTAATGCGGGTTTTCTGGCGGTAGCCAAATACCCCCAATGGGTAGCAAATGTCGTACCAGTGTCGAAGAAAGATGGGAAGGTGAGAATGTGTGTGGATTATCGGGAATTGAATAGGGCAAGTCCTAAGGATGATTTTCCACTACCACATATTGACACGTTAGTAGACAACACTGCTACATCTTCATTGTACTCATTCATGGATGGTTTTTTCGGGTATAATCAAATTAAGATGGCACCGAAAGATATGGAGAAGACCACTTTCATTACTTTATGGGGAACCTTTTGTTATAAAGTGATGTCATTCGGACTTAAAAATGATGGTGCAACGTATCAAAGGGCAATGGTAGCCCTTTTTCATGACATGATGCATAAAGAAATTGAAGTTTATGTTGATGATATGATTGCCAAGTCAAAATCTGAAGAAAAACATCTAGCCAATTTGAGAAAATTGTTTGAAAGATTAAGAAAATTCAAGCTCAGATTGAATCCGACAAAATACACTTTTGGCGTGAGATCTGGAAAACTTCTAGGTTTCATTGTAAGTCAAAAAGGGATCGAAGTGGACCCAGACAAGGTGCGTGCAATTCTACAAATGCCCCATCCACGCACGGAAAAAGAAATTCGGGGTTTTCTGGGAAGGCTAAACTAAATTGCTAGGTTTATTTCCCATCTGACTTCCACTTGCGAGCCCATATTTAAATTGCTGCGCAAGAATCAAACCAAAGAATGGAATGAAGAATGTCAAGTAGCCTTTGAAAAGATAAAACAATATTTACAAGAACCCCCAATATTACGTTCGTCAGTCCCGGGGCGACCTCTTATTTTATACTTGACAGTGTTAGATGGATCAATGGGCTGTGTTCTAGGTCAGCATGATGAAGCGGGGAAGAAAGAGCATGCCATTTATTACTTGAGCAAAAGATTTACAGATTGTGAGCAAAGGTATTCTGCATTAGAATGAACTTGTTGTGCTTTAGCTTGGGCTGCCCACAGATTAAGACAGTATATGCTAAGTCATACAACATTGTTAATCTCCAAGATGGATCCAATCAAGTACATCTTTGAAAAACCTGCTCTTACTGGGAGAATAGCTTGATGGCAAATGTTGTTATCCGAATATGACATACAGTATGTTACTCAAAAAGCTATCAAAGGTAGTGTCCTTGTAGACTACTTGGCACACCAACCCATTGAAGATTATCAATCCGTACAGCTCGAATTCCCGGATGAAAAAATTTTGGTCCTTGAATATGACAATAATGAGAATATGTGGACATTGTTCTTCGATGGAGCATCTAATGCATTAGGGCATGGAATAGGAGCAGTTCTTATCTCTCCTACAAGACAGTACATACCTATGACAGCAAGATTGTGTTTCGATTGTACCAACAATACAGCAGAATATGAGGCGTGTGTTATGGGTATTCGAGCTGCCATTAATTTGGGGCAAAATGTTTAGAAGTGTATGGGGATTCTGCCCTTGTTGTCCAACAAGTAAAAGGAGAGTGGGAAACTCGAGATCAAAAGTTCATTCCTTATCAAGCATATATTAAGGGATTAATGGAGTATTTTGATACTATAACATTTCATCACATCTCGAGGGAAGATAATCAATTGGTTGATGCTTTAGCAACCTTATCATCCATGTTTGAGGTAAACCAAGGAGGTGAACCACCTAAGATCAAGATGAAAAGTCACGAACAACCAGCTTATTGTTCCTTCATAGAAGAAGAATCAGACGGCAAACCATGGTATTTTGACATTAAGCAATATCTCAAGAAAAGAGAATATCCTGAAGGGGCCTCTGAAAATGATAAGCGAATGTTAAGAAGACTAGCTATGAAGTTCGTTCTAAATGGGGAAGTATTGTATAAAAGAAATCATGATATGGTGCTCCTTAGATGTGTAGATGCAAAAGAGGCAGAACTGATCTTAAAAGAAGTCCATGAAGGAACTTATGGAACGCATATGAATGGTCATTCAATGGCTAGAAAAATCTTGAGGACAGGTTATTTCTGGTTAACTATGGAGAATGATTGTTGCATCCATGTCAGGAAATGTCTTAAGTGTCAGGAGTACGCCGACAACATCAATGCCTCGCCGACAACGTTGAATGTGTTATCCGCCCCATGGCCATTTTCCATGTGGGGTATAGATGTCATTGGGGCTATTGAGCCAAAAGCCTCAAATGGGCATCGTTTCATTTTGGTGACCATAGATTACTTTACTAAATGGGTAGAGGCTGCTTCTTACGCCAATGTGACAAGAAAAGTAGTGGCGAAGTTCATCAAAAGAGAGATCATTTGCATATATGGTCTACCTAGCAGAATCATGACTGATAATGCTACGAATTTGAATAACAAAATGATGTCTGAGCTATGTGAAGAATTCAAGATTCAACATCATAATGCTACTCCTTATCGACCCAAGATGAATGGAGCAGTAGAAGCGGCAAACAAGAACA
>Ga0209489_104569_pt1 | contig 25340 bp, 9 predicted proteins | sample SiratrowhiteBW_FD_187527 | JGI IMG/M metagenome (GOLD analysis project Ga0209489, IMG submission 187527) | Root nodule microbial communities of legume samples collected from California, USA - Siratro white BW (SPAdes) (version 2) | ecosystem: Host-associated > Plants > Roots > Nodule | place: USA...
TTTTTTTAGTTTTTTTTTTTTTTTTTTTTCGGTTCAACTCATCACAATTCTCAAGGGAAAGCAATCCGATATAAGGAAACTTTGCCAACAAATAAATTCCTAAATTACATTTATATAATCAATGTTATCATCGTAATCACTTTTTCATCCACTGTAGCAGTCATAGGTAGCATTAACAGTGCACCTTCCATCAATTACACATTCATTCCAATTCCAATGGGTTCATCACTATCAAAATCGAAAATTGCAGGCATCAATTCAACTTAAAGATCAAATCAATAATAGGTCTCATTCACATTGTCCTATCTTACCAATTCAAAGGTGACTTATAATATCGAAAAAACAAACAAAGTCGAGATCGAGCATTCCACCACAAAAATGGCCAAATCTAGTGAAACGAAACTGATGAAGGACCACCTAGAACCACATAAACAAATACTAATTAAATAGAAAAAAAAAATTAAACAAAACTAACCTGGAAGCGGCGGAGTCGACGATTGACCAAGGCGGTGGCGGCGCGCGGGCGGGAAGGAGGCGCGGTGGAGGTTCGTGGAGGCCCTTGGCGGATACGCGACGGGGGGCTTGGTGGAGACGCGGTGCAAAGAGGGCGGAGCTGAGGCGTGAATGCGCTGGGGCAAGAGATGCGGCGTGCCGGACGAAACTGCACTTGGAGGACAGCGGCGACGGCGAGCAGGGCGGACACGAGGGGCGGCGGCAGAGTTCGTCGGCGCTCTTCAGTTGCTGCGAGGAATAAAGGAATCAAGTGAAGAAGAAGAGAGGACCCGCGCGCGATTTTGTGGTGTTTAAGGAAAACGACGACGTATTGGATTTCAGTTTTCCATGATTCCTTATAACATTCTACATATATTTATTCTTTTAATATAATATTTTATTATGAATAGCAATTGTCAAATGAATATTGATAAAAAAAGATGGTGTTAAAAGAATATTTTCTACCTTATATTATATTTAAGAAAAAATATGTTTTTGACATCTTCAACAAGTAAAAACATTCATTCGAAAACCCATTGTAATAATAATATTAGTATTCTAAATTAAAAATAAAATCTAAAATTAAAATAGTAAATAAACTGAGTTTTAGATATTACCCACAATAAATTATTTTATTATTGAAGAAAAAAACTGCATTGCACTATTAAAATCATTATTTTGCAGTTGAAACAAAGAAAGAAAAGGAAAAACTCAAAAGCAAGCATGCATTGTTGATTATTACATGCATGCATGCATGCGATCTGGTTTTTCTCTTCGTTCTCAGCAACCTACAATTCTCCATTTTCTTTTCTGAATTCCACTCTCTGAAACAACATCAAAATCTCACGCCATTTTCATCAATTTCTCCCAAACAAAAACCATTCACCATTTGCATTCCCACGTTCGATCCAAAATCTGGAAATCCGAATTTCCAAAATCTTCAACCTCAAGGATCGGTTTCCGTGGGAGATAGATCTTGGAGTTTCAATAGAGCAGAAATTAGGGTTTCGCTTTCGCTTTCGTTTGGAGATAGACAGATAGATCTCGGACTTTCAATACAAAACGCTATGGTTTCCTCGTGATGGCGTCGTCGCGGCGAGAGTGGAATCTCGCGCGTTGCTGAAAACACTCTCAACTCCGATGGGCAACAACTGCGTGGGACCCAACGTCGGTAACGGCTTCCTCCAGTCCGTTTCCGCGGCGGTGTGGAAGACGCGCCCGCCGGAGTCTCGCCTTCCGCCGCCCTCCGCCGAGACCAAAACCTCGACTCCGGTACCGAACACCGAGAAAGCCTCAGACAGCGCGCCTTCGCAATCCTCAGATCCTCCGATGCGGGTGCAGAACACACCGCCCGAGCAGGTGAAAATGCCCGCCGCGGCGGAGGCGAAGCCGCTCCCGCTGGAGCACGAGAAGCCGGCGACGAGCCATGGCCAGCCGGCTCCTCCCGGCGACAAGGAGAAGAAACCCACGCACGTGAAACGGATGTCCAGTATGGGACTTCAAGTGGAGTCGGTGCTGGGTCGAAAAACAGAGAACATGAAGGAGTTCTTCAGCTTGGGGAGGAAGCTGGGGCAGGGGCAATTCGGGACGACGTTTCTGTGCGTGCAAAAGGGGACGAACAAGGAGTTCGCGTGCAAGTCGATCGCGAAGCGGAAGTTGACGACGCAGGAGGATGTGGAGGATGTGAGGAGGGAGATTCAGATCATGCACCACTTGGCAGGGCACCCGAACGTGATTCAGATCGTTGGGGCTTACGAGGACGCCGTTGCGGTGCACGTGGTGATGGAGCTCTGCGCTGGGGGGGAGCTCTTTGACAGGATCATACAGAGGGGGCATTACACCGAGAGGAAGGCCGCAGAACTTGCTAGGTTGATTGTTAGTGTGGTGGAGGCTTGTCACTCTCTTGGGGTCATGCACAGGGATTTGAAGCCCGAGAATTTTTTGTTCGTTAATCAGCAGGAAGAGTCTCCCCTTAAGACCATTGATTTTGGACTCTCCGTTTTCTTTAGACCAGGTATTAGTGGACCCTTGCTCACCATGTTTAACTTACTAGGGGGCCTCCATTTCGTTTAACTATGCTACTCTTTTGCTTTTGCCTTCTGTTTGGGAGTTGGCCTTTTCAAATTCAGATTAAGAAAATGTTCATAACTTCAGGTGAAACATTCACTGATGTGGTTGGGAGCCCATACTATGTGGCCCCCGAAGTTTTGCGGAAGCACTATGGTCCAGAATGTGATGTTTGGAGTGCTGGGGTGATCATCTATATTTTACTCAGTGGAGTTCCCCCATTTTGGGATGGTGAGAATGCTATACCATTTAATTTCCATCTTTCTATACTTGCTCATAAATGCCTGATATGTTTGGTGTATGGACCAGAAACGGAACAGGGAATATTTGAGCAAGTTTTGAAAGGAGAGCTTGACTTTGTTTCTGAACCCTGGCCAAGCATATCTGAAAGCGCAAAGGATCTTGTTCGAAAAATGCTTGTAAGGGACCCTAAGAAGCGGCTGACAGCACATGAAGTTCTTTGTGAGTATGCATGTTTAGGATTTTCCTTTTTAACAATTTCTATTCATGTGAACAGACTATCTGGTCAAGAGCTACTTACTATAAAATAGCTATTATGATGATGAACTGTGTCCTTTCCTATAAAGAAACAAAAAAAGCTTGACCTGTCCGCTTTTGCCACCCCTCCCTTTTCAGAATGACAAATATTCCGGCCATGAATTTCAAATTGCCCATACCTAACAGACATTTCCAATACACCATTACCACAGTATTCACAAGTTAAACCAAAATTTTTAAGTTTGCCTTGTCAGAGGAGATTCTCTGATTTTGATGTTTTAGATGAAATAGTACCCTACTTCACATATGGTGATTTCTTTTGTAATGCCCCCGTTTTATTTCTCACATTAACACATGTAAACTCTGCACTGCATTATCAAAATGAATAAATATAATTTTGAAATTAAAAATGTATTAAAGATATTTATGGATCACTTTCTCCGAAAAATGATATTAAAACTGCTTGACAATATTATTATAATAATATAAATACGAGTAAACAATTTATGCGTTGTGAAAAATTTGTGGAAATAAGCACTGTATCAAGTTTATTAGCAAAGGAAAAAGGTTTCAAGAACGTATAATTTTATGCTGAGGCACTGATACAGGTTTCTCAAAGTGACATAAAGTGAAGCATCATGATCTATTTATTCATCTTTGTTCGTTTACTTTTTGGACACAATAATCATTTATCTTGTTATTTTCAGTAAGAACTATAATTTATTTTGTTTCAAAGTTGAAACATAGGTATCTTCATTTTTAAATATACAAATATATAAGCTAAGGTTGATGATGTGCAGGCCACCCATGGGTGCAAGTCGGAGGCGTTGCTCCTGATAAACCACTTGATTCTGCTGTCTTGTCTCGTTTAAAGCAGTTCTCTGCAATGAACAAGCTCAAAAAAATAGCCATTCGAGTGAGTATCCACTATTTATTTGAGAATAGAAATACATTGCAGGTGCTCGAGAACTAGCTTATTCTATTAATTTTCCATATAAGGTTATCATTTACTATATGTTGACAAAAATAGTCTAGCTGATTAAGCCTCGGACATTTAAATATTGTCGATAATATTGAACATTTTGCCAGTTGAAGATAATTGCTCCATTCAAGCAGTGGTTTGACTTGCTGTATTATCCCTTGTCAGGTAATTGCTGAAAGTCTGTCTGAGGAAGAAATTGCGGGACTGAAAGAAATGTTCAGGATGATAGACACAGATAATAGCGGACAGATCACTGTTGAGGAATTGAAAAATGGTTTGGAGAGAGTGGGTTCTGTTCTTAAGGATTCTGAAATTACTCGGTTAATGCAAGCGGTAAGTGCTTGCCTGCAATCCAAATTGGCTGTTCTATGTACTATTGTTTCTTGTACTAAAGGACCTGTGACTGGTTGTAGTTTGATTCGTTGGAATACAATTGGAAAGACATTGATACATATTGCTTATGAGAAACAATTGTACATTAAAATGAATGACCACTTGTAACTCATTCCAGAAAAACCAGATGCCCTAAACCAGACCGGCCTTGAAGGATTGGACTATTTATGAACTAATGCGCTCAATGCAATGATTGATTTCATTAAGTAATTCATCAAATCAATATTTTTCCTTTCTTGTTTAAAAAATGCAGGCAGACGTTGATAACAGTGGTACCATAGACTATGGTGAATTCATAGCAGCTATGCTACACCTAAACAAGATCCAGAAGGAAGATCATCTATATGCAGCATTCACATACTTTGACAAAGATGGGAGTGGATACATTACACACGATGAGCTCCAACAAGCCTGCGAACAGTATGGTTTGGAAGATTATCACCTGGATGAGATAATGCGTGAAATTGACCAGGATAATGTAATATATTGCATTCCAGTGGTTTAGCTTTTTGTTTTCTTTGTTTGACTTGTATTCTGCACTATTTTCAGGATGGACGCATTGATTACAGTGAGTTTGTAGCTATGATGCAAGACACTGATTTTGGCAAAAAGGGATTTTAGACGGCATGAGTAAAATTGTGGACGCCTTCAAGCATTTGTGAACTATTGATCTTACCAAATGAGAACTTGATAGATAGTCTCACTCTCACAGCTAGCATAATCTCTTGCAGACGCCAGGTTATGTAAGTAAATGCATGCACTTAGAAAATTTGTTTGAGCTTCTAGGAGAGGAAGCTTGAATGGCCTGATAAACAGTGTTTATGTATTTACAAATCATTTTTTGCTGAATATATAACCTAGTGCAACAGATCACAGTTTTCCCCGTTGAATCTGTAACCCTTTTTGAGGGTAAATGGATGGTAGAACGATTTATCAGCATGTGATCTAATGATGTTAGAGTGGTGGTTCGCACTCTACATCAAATTGGTGACAAATTTCCGAAAGCCATGTTGAAGGGCATGCATTTAAGAGAGATATGAATGTTCATCCAGCTGAAGTTCTTGTGTCTTCAAAGCCATGCTATGCCATGCCATTTTTCAGTCACTCTCAAACCATGTGCTCGTGCTGAATATCATGTTGTATCAACTCATGTACCCCGTTTGCATTCGTGTATAGAGCTAAGTTATCTGTACCTTTGATTTAATGATGTTTCACTTTAAGTGTATACACAATCAGTAATTTTTTTGTTCTTTTGTAACTTCCTATTTTTGACCAATGATATGAGTGGATGAATTTGATGAGAATCAAGAGATGAATTTGGAGCACAAGAAAAGTTGTACACCAACCTTTACTTTGTCTCATTGGTTTAGCTTTTCAGTGTGCAGGAGCATCTAATTAACTGACTTGACTGAAGCAGGTTTCCCTCCACAAGTAATTCAATTTTTCAACATCATAACATCAAACAAAAGGAAATACATGAAAATACAATAGTATTTTAGACTAAGTAGTTTCTTAATTACTTGGTCTTTTAGCTGAACAAACTTCACATTTCATTTAGTCCTTTTATACGTTATGTTTAATTTATTTTAGTTTCGTGCAGGGAATAGAAGAGATTTAAAATGATACGTAGGAATTACAAATAATTAAAATGGGATTTGTAAAAATTAAAAAGTAAATAATTTTGAACTATAAGGCCTCAACGAGTAATTACATTTTTTACCCGAGTTTGTGTCTTTCATAAAATTGTTTCACGCTAGAAAAATTGACTATTAACGTAGACCTGAAATTAAATATCTAGAATAAGATTTATTGTTTGAATCTCGCGGATGAAAAAAGGTTCTTGAATGGCATAAAAATAGAATATTATTTTATGTGAATATTTTTATCTATCTATTCGTTTGAATTTTATAATTCAACAATCTTTATGATTAATCCTCATATTAAAAAATTATCTGGTTTAGTCTTTGTACACATTATTTTTAATATCTTTTGATTCGCGTAAATTTAAAAGTTAGGAACTAGTAGAGATTAAACATATGTTTATAAGGACTAAAATATTAAAATGGTATACGTAGAAAATTAAATAGATTATTATTTAAGTTTATGAACTAAGATAAGATTTGTACCATTCTAGGGACTAATGCGTCTTTTTCTTCAAGTCAATTACTTTTTTGTATGACTTTATTTTACACTACTAAATTCATATTCATCCAAGTGGAACTGAAATTAAATAAATTAAAAATTTGAATACTTCATATAAAATAAATTTAGGATTATCAGATGGAGTGTTCATTGATAAAAAAAACATATTGTACTTTAAACATTTTAATAAAAGAATATTAGACTTTACTTTTTAGTCCCTAAATTTAGGATAAATCCAGCTTTGGTTATCCAAATTTTTAAAAAAAATAATCTTCCAAAAAAAATAAAAAAACTGTTATCGGTGCCTAAACTAAAAAAGTGTTAAAAAAAAATAAAAATAGCTGCTGACTTGCTAATGAATGTCATGTTAGCGAGTATATGGAGAAATTTAATAACGCGCCAACATTGTTAAATAGTTTTTGTTCCTTAAATTTGGATCAGTTTATTTCAGTCCTCAATTTTTTTGTTTCTTAAATTTAAATTATTTTTGTCTGATAAATTTAAAAAGTAATTTCTATTCAGTTAAATTAAAAAAAAAAATCAGTCCCCAAATATAGAAATAATTTTTTAGTCCCCTTAATTTGAAAAAAAAGTTTATTCTAGCTCTCACAAATGTCGTTGTTAAAATATATGTTGACTTGATTAGTAATGTAAATTTTTACAGTTTAAAAAGTTAAACTTAAATTAGAGAGTAATATTTAAAAACATTGTGGCAGTTTTTAAAATCTAACAAATCCAGTAACACAAAAATAAAAAACAACAATTCGTATTTTCCTACCTCTCTCTAATACGGTCATACTTTTTTTTTTTAAACTAGAAAAAATTATTGCTAGTTAGGTCAATAAAATTTCAATGAACTGATGTCACATAATAGGAATAAAATAAGCTATTTTCAAATTACGAAGAATAAAAAATCAGCTATAAACGTATTAAAAAAATATTTACGAATTTGAGGGACTAAGAATAATTTTTCAAACTTGAGGGACTAAACAATTACTTTAAATTTAGGAGAAAAATAAATTATTCAAATTTTAGGATAAAAAGATGTTTTTATAATACTGATTTATCATATTAAATATAATATATGACAATTACTAAATATTACAAAATCAAATTTCTCTCAAATTTCAAGAAAAAGTATTAATATTAGGCCAAAATGTTACTTTTGATAGCATAAAAATTATAAGTGATATATTTTGTAAGTTTAAGACTATGTGAATTTTCTAGACAGGTAAAATATGAATACTTCTATTTTATTTTGACTTATCCTTTACTATGTATTTTTTTTTTTTTCACTTCTAAAACCACGAGATTGGGATCCATCACAGTTCCAGAAATGAAAAATTATTAATTTGAATAAAAGGATTATTACAAATGTTTGAATTCTGGTCCAACACAGTATTATAATATGCATATATGTGTTGGTTTAAAAGGGTTATAAAATTCAAATTCAATTTACATAATATATTCAATGGCATTTCTATAGCCTCCTCAAACTTGGTCAAACATAGTTCTTTCTTTGAAAAAAAGTGCAAACCTTATCAACTTGGGTCAACACTTCAAAATAATGGACATGGTAAGCAAAGGGCAGCTACAAAATTTCATCACACATATAAAATCCATGGATTAAGTAGGGTGAGAAAAGTTATACTAGGAGATGGAAGCATCCTCAATATTGAACAATTGCAAGAATGAAAAGTATGAAATGTCTTTATTTGAACAAAAGAATTTAATAAATGAATTTACATCACCATACATGGCATGAATATAATGAATGTTAAGGAACTAAAATTAACAACATGCACGACCATCCCTTCCACGGTGAAGATTTGAATGTGTAACACTATATAACATAGAAAGGTGTATGTAGTTAGTAAAATAGAGATTTTGAATAGACTTTGCATGAAGCGTGAGAAACACTTGCAGCAATATGTTATGTACAAGATTGTCATCCAAAGGTGTACCTCGCACTGAATGAACCAACTCCAACAAAACCATACCAATGAGAATGCTCCTATGTCACATCATATATCCAAGTTTCACCAATCAACCAACAAATTACAACTCAATCTCACGTAAAACCAATAAAACAACACTGCACAATACACCAGTTTTCATGATCAATGTGGGAAAAAGCAAAATCTCATCACAGTAGTAGTGGTAGTAGTGGTAATGGTGTTGTTACTGAAATTCAGTTTATGCTCCCACATTTGACCATTGAATTCAAAGGTTAATCCCCCACTTGTGTACTTGAAACGCATCTCCATGGTCTTGCTCGTGTTCCCTTGTCCAGGAGCATCAGCAAGCCAACACTTTCAGGTGGTAGGCCAAACATATACCTACAGTCATAGACATTTTAGATGATGAACAATTTCTTCCAAGGATTTGATGATAATGGTAACAAACATTTCTTATAGGGATTGTACACAGCTCCCCTGACTATTTAACATTTGCAGCAATCTTTCTTATAGGGATGCATAATGCAACGTATCCATATATTGTTCAAAGATTAGATTAGACACCGCCTTTGTTACAAACAAGAAAATAATTTGTAGAGAAGAGATTATGAATTTATAAACACGGTATAATTTGAATAGACAATCTTAGGCTTCGAGTTTCCATAAAAGTAGAAGCTCCTCCAACTAATTTCTATAGAAGCAGTTTTTGGCTTTTGATAATAAAAAATTCTACTTTTAGATTTAATAGTTTTTCTGAGAGAAATTAGCAGTTTTCCAACACACTATTATTAACTGAAATTTATTGAAAATTAAAAATTTGGGTAGATCTCACTTCTATTCTAATGATTCTCTATTCTGATTTTGTAGTCGTTCATCAATTTTAACCAATTTATGAGAATTGGTTAAAATTGTCATTGCTATTGTGTTGCTAACAGCACTCCTATTTGTAGAATTGTTTCTTTAAAGAAATAGAAAAGCTCAAAGAAGTAAAAGAATTCAATGCACGTTAAACATGCTCAATACTTTGATAATCCAATCTGCCACAGTTAAGTTTCAGATGAACCTTACAAGATAAAGATATGATTCAATTCCTACTATTTTATTATAGGGGTTATGACTCATGAGAAAAGGCCACCCGAATTAAAAAAAATGCATTCTCTTTAGAATGATTTCTAGGTCAAGAGATTGATAATTATGCCAAAAAACAATTGATGAGAACCACTGAACACAAAAATGTAGTGATAACTTACTTGCTTTGATGAGCTCTCTTTCTCCAGAAAACAATCGAAGAAACCCACTGAAAACAGAGATGAAATGGCATAAGCTTTATTTTCAAAGCTTCCATCAAAATAGATGCATGTTTTCAAAATCTTGCATGAGCCAAACTTTGTTAGCTGAAAATCACTTGCAATAAATTTAAACTGAGGGGCAACCAGTAATAAGCAGGATGTGTACTTCCCCATCATATATATGTAGAAAAAGATTCATCATATATTTGCATTGTTAGTAACCATTACAATCATTAAATTACCTTAACAATTGAAAATAGTGAAGAGTTGCCTGCAAAACTCGGTTTTTTCGCCATTTTTCTTTGTGGTGACATCTCTTTGCACAGATGTTGAGCTATTTCCTTCAGCAACACCATTTGTGCTTTATCCGTGCGCATTGAAATGATTGCCTGCCTCATTGATTCCCTATCAGCCTCAAGTGCCTGAAGCCTCATGTAAAGCTTCTTTACGTAGGGATCCTCAAATTCAGTAGCATGATTCCCTGACTCCCTTGGAGTGGTTGCATAATCTTCAAAATCAACAGCTCCGGCTTTAGAATCTGTGAAACCATTATATGGTGCCCCACAATGAACAGAGTCAATTGTGTAAATTCTGTCACTCGTATCATCACCTTCTGATACATTATCTACCTTGGAAGGATCCTCTGACTTGGAGAAATAATCCCTCTTGTAGTTACTATTGCGCTTGGGAGAATCCATCATAGACTCAGGTCCTGTTTCTTTAACCATCCCCCCAAATGATGTTGAGTCACATGAAAGTCTCCTAGAATGCTTGTTCCTTCTTGGAGACTGTCCAACAATCACTTTCTCTAGAATATTTTTCCCTGCAAAATCTCCATCCATCTGGCTATAAGTGGGAGTTTTCTCCATTTGAGAAATCCTATTTTCTAAGTTCCTCAAACGGTCAGTGGGAGTTTCACCAAAAGCATATTTCTCTATATCCGTGTCATCATTATCAGCATCCGTAGCACCATGCATCACACTACATTTCAAAGGAGGATATTCATAGGTTGGAAGTTCATATTGATTAGCCTCAGCCTCATCCTCAGTGAGACCAAAACTCATCAACCTGTGTTTGTAAGCCTGAACTTCACAAGTAAGTGACTGAATGATCTGTTCCCTCTTATACAACAAATCTTCCAAAGATAGAAGTTCCTCCTGATCATGTGTCATCTTCTCCTCCGCAAAACGCTTGAATTGGCGAGCCTCCATTTGAACTTCTGCCTTTTCCCTCTGAAGCCTCAATATCATTGACATGGCCTCATTCGCCGCAGTTGATGAAGAATTTCTCTCTTCCTCCAACTCAGCATTCAAATCTTGAATGGTTTTCTGCTGCATACTTACCATCTCACGCAAGGCCACACATTCATTCTCAATTTCGACCCTTGCAAACGCGGGCATGGCCAGTTGACCATCCATTTTGAACTCATCGTGCTTTCGTTTAACAGATCGAATCCATGTCCCCGAAGATTGAGCTAACATGGAGCAATCACATCCACAATTGCAACATTTCAACAAATCCCTGGAAGATGGGACTACTTCCGAAGCCATAGATCACAAAACGCACAAAAACCCTTGAACCACTTTAAAATCACCAACAATGTTTCACCAAATTCAAAAACAAATCAGCTGACAAAAACACCCATCAATTGAAAAAAATTGTCATTTACTATGACATCCCCTCTGTCTTCCCCTCCCTCTTGTCAATCACCTTCTCCATCGAATCAACAAATAAGGCATAAAAACCTGTTAAAAAAAAAAAAAAAAACAATAAAAAAACAAAAAAAAGAAAAAACAAAAAAAAAAAAAAAAAAAAAAAAAAAAAAAAACACCATGTTATATCTAATAACAGCAACAACTAACATTCAAAGAAAGAAATTTCAAAAAAGAAAAAGAAAAAGCATTCAAAGCACCAAAAGAAAAGCAACAAAAATAAAAAACAACCCCAGAACTAAAAATCGAATTTTTTTCAATTCCCCTTTTGCAAACGACCTCAAATCCCTATCCCCGAGCCTAATTTCTCCAACCCCAAAAATTCAAGACCAAAACTTCCTCCTCCCCAAAAAAAATTAGAACCAACCTTGAAGGAGTTGCCGTTGACGAATCAATAGCAGCGGCGGCGAAGGCTACAAGAAAGAGAAAACAACGCAAATTCTGCCGGAAAATTCACCTTCTCTGGATAACATTAGGAACCAAAAAAACGGCAAAAAATATAGAAACAAAAAGTGCAGCTAGCAACCAATCCTGGAACAGTCGAATCGTGGTTTTTCTTGGAACGAAAGAATTGGGGAGCGGGAACGGTGTTTGGTGGGAAGGAAAAGACGAAAGATAAAAAACAAAAAACGAAAAAGAAAGTGAATTTATTATTTTTCAGAAACCCTAGATATTTTATTTGGAATTTGTTTTATCTGGGTTATCTGGTTTTTTTTCTGTGGGGGAAACTGTGGCTGATTGATCTCTCTCCCCAATGAGAGAGAGACAGAGAAGAATAAAGAGAGAGAAAGAGAGATAAAAGGAAGGTTCAAATTCCTGAGCTGTTTGATGGAGTTTTGTTGCAATTCACAACTTTTCTTTGTTGGAATTCAAATATTTTTTTTTTTTTGTTACAGTTATTCACATATTGTGCCTTTTTCTTCTTTTTCAATAATATATTTCTCACATCATATATTTTCAATATTGATGAAATCTTTTTCAACCATTTAATAACATTGAAAATGCCAACTACAACATGGCAAGGACAATCTTAACTATTTTCAACTCAGTCAATTTAAAATAAAATAATATGTTAATAAGTAAAACAGAAAAGTTTTCTTTTACCATTTTCTTGTTAATTTAAGGTTTTTAATTAGCTCAAAGTATGTTTGCAAGCGTTTTATCTTCTCTTCATTATTAAACTATACCTTTCTGATTCAATAAACTTTTTTCTTCTCATCAATTATGTGTTCTTTGACCTTAACTTTATTGGGAAGTAGCCAGAGTTGGATTTTACTTTAATATTAAGATAATTATTTACATGTTTATGTTGAAATGGTCCAAACTTAAGTTGAACTCGAAATTAGAAAACTTATATAAATTATTATTATTGTTATTATTATTATTTGTTTATCAAGCTTTGTGATTCGCAACCAAAAAAACGTGTATAGAACTCCTAGGTAATAATAAAATATTTGATATTTTTATGAAAATAAATTTTCATAGTTAGTTTTTGTGTTCATGCAGCTATAAAAGGAAAAAAGAATGCAAAGATAGTTAATTAGTAAAATTTTAAAGGTGATTATTGCATATTACAGCTGCCTAACTATATTAACCATTTGTTCATTTTCTGCAAATTTGGCACCTTAGTTTTTGGACCTTGTGTCTTAAAAAAAATGATTAAGTATTCATTTTAAATACTGAATCAATGAAGATATTTTGTATACTTAAAATAGAAAAACAAACTTAGCATAGTTTTCTTTTGTATTATTTTTTGGTGCAAAGTTATACTCTCTTTTTTATTGTAGAATAAACAAGTGGTTTAAAGTTGGTCCATGCATATCTAATATTCCAATATGTTCATTTCAATGATTTAATTATCAATTGTGTAATGAATTGGTGGTGCCCTCTTCACCCACCTTCACCTTTTTCATTTTCTTTTTGACATGGTCATCATGCTATTACGATTTCTGTGTTATCCCTATATACACTTTCCTATGAGTTTTTCTTTAAAAAATCAGTGTCAAATCACGATTATTTGTCATTTTTTCCTACTCGAAAAAAAATCTCTAGTTTTCGATCTATTTGTTCAAATTAAAGTTTAACACATCAATATGTGCTGTGTTTTTTGTTATCATGTGATTTTCTTTAGTCAAATACTAATATTGTTTTTAGTAATGTAATGGTAACTTATTTGAGGATTTTTTATATATTTAAATATATACTTTATGTTTTATTTTTTATAAATATGTGATTAATGTAACAAACACAGAACATATTCTCGATCAATTATAATTACTTTTTTAGTTTTAAAAATAATTCACCAAAACATTCTTATATTTCTTACCTCTAAAAACTATTATTATGGTCTGAGACTCTTTGTTTAGTTAATGCTCTGTTACATCGCTCTAAAATTGAGATTTCAAAACTAATTTTCAATAAACAAAAAAAGAAAAATTGATTAGACTACGTTTATAATGTCAACATCGTTATTGTTTAGTAAAAGAAAAACTCATTGTTGTAACTTAATAGTTTCATTTAGTTTTTGTATTTCAATAGTGTAAGGGAAAATTATTAAATTAAATAAAAATAATAAAAAATGATTGTTTAAAATTTATAAATGTGATATATAATGTAAAATTAATTAATTATTTATTTATGTGAAATATTTAATCTTTCTAAAATTTAAATAAACTAATTTATTTAAATTCAAAATACTTGTATTATGAGAAGTAAATATTTATTTGGATTAAACTTAAGCTGGATATTTGTAAATGAAATGATATAACATTAATTAGATTTTGATTTATAATGAGTATTGTGGAATTGAATGGAAAAATAAAAGTATTTGGTAATGAAATTGATTTATCCAAAAGTGTATGAAATTGATGAATATATTGGATTTATGTAAATGCATGAGCTTTATTCACTTTAGTTGAATTATATTCACCTTTTTTTATTTCATATTTGAATGTTTTAAGAAATAAAATATTTTAAATTTAATTGAATTAAAACAAATATAATTTGAATAACATATGTATGATAAGTTGTTATAAATTGAAAAGAAAAAATACTTGTTATGGAGAATAAGGATATAATTTGTGTTGTTTGTTTTCCTTTTTCTTAGTCTATCATATGCCAACATTTATTATTAAATCCAGAGATAAGTTTGATTATGACCGATAAGATTAAAATAGACTTAAATGATTGTTGGATGTTCCAGTAAAAAAAGAAGTTTGGAAAAAAATTTCTCCTTTAAAAAAATAATGTTTATTTAAGTAATCATCATTAATTATAAAACTTTAGTCTTATTTTTTATTTAAAATTGATAGTATCAGGTGATAGAATTATAGGTTTTATTATTAGTCCAAATAATATAAATAAAAGTATTAACTGATAAAAAGTCTATTAATACTTTTGTTAATTATGCCAGTTTGAGACAAGTCTAAACTAGTGTAAGGGTTTTCAAACCTACCCTATAAGAATTTTAAGTTTTAAGTTGGGATTAAAGTGAAATACTATTTAATAGACTCATATATAATTATAGATAAGACATTTGTTAGTCTCTTATACTAATCCTTAACTCAGTGTTTTATAAGTTACATAATAAATAATATTAAATTGAATAAATTAGTTAAATGAATGTCATTTTAGATTATTAATTATCATTTTAGGATTTAGGGACTGCAATTAATTCACCATTATTTGTATCATCTATTTAATGTTACAATTATATTTTTTCATACAGATCAAATCAACATTCTCATGAGACTGGTAAAAACATGTGCAAATATTTATATTTTAATATATTTTGAAAAAAAAAATCTTTTATTTTGAATGTTATATATATGAACTAAAATTACATTGATAAATTCCCTATCATTCAATATCTTTTAGCTTTTAGTTGACGTCAATTATTTCAAAACTATTACATTAAAATTTATTTTCACATAAATCATATTTACAAAATATATATATTAATATAAAAGCATTTTATATTTTTTTATACAGATTAAATTTAATATATCATATAATTTTCAACTTTATTCAATTTTAACAAAATTTAACATGAATAATTAAAATAACATAAAATTATAATTTAATAATTAGATTGATGAAAATATATTTCTCAGAAATAGTAAAGGAAGATAGATGTAGGAGTCTTTAAGAAGCAAATAAAATAGTGGCAGAAAAGTGTAGCAAAATTAAAGCACATCATTGTCCACCAAAGTTAGGCAGCACAGGAACGGAGAACAAGTCATTTCTTATTTGTTAAGAAATAAATAAATATCAACTATTGAAAAAAAAAAGGAAATTGGAAATAAATAAAATCAACTTCACACGTTTGTTATTTTTATTTTTTTCGTATTTACTATTTGTTTCCTTTCAAGGTTGTAATGTGCAAGAAAAAGGTCGACAATGAAGTTGTATGAAATTTTAAGGTTTCTATTGAGGTATTTGTGAAAAATATAAAAAAGTTGGAGCTCACATTATTTATATTCCTTGATGAAAATATAATTTTTTTTGAAAAAAAATGATTAGATGAAGTTGAGCTGCCAAAAATTAATTCTAAAATATAATTAATAAGTTTAATTAGTTTAAGTGAGATAATTATTTTAAAAAAATTGTTGTAAGTAGTATCAATGAACAATGAAGTCCACTTTAAATCTAACTAAACTCTACAAACTAATTTGTAAAGTAAAAACTCATCTTATTTATATAATATAAATTAATTTTATATCTAATTAATTATGACATTTAAGTTATTATATTTTTAAGTGGAATGAGTTGGACTTTAAGTATTTATTATAATTTTTGATGAAGTAATAAGCATTATATCCAAAAATAACTGATTATGGTTTCTAGTTAGGGTAAGATAAATTTATATTTTCTTTCACATGATTTATTAGATAAAAATGTGAAAATATTCTATCATATTGTTTCAATGTATTAAAAATTTATGGTTGGAGTAATATGAAAGTAGGTGTGAGAGGAAGATGTTAATTAAAGAGAAACTAACCAATGTATCTTCCCATCTCCCACATTTACTACCAACATGAATTTCAAACACATTACTAATATTTAGGTGCATAAAAAAAAATATTCAAATTCAAAGTTTGCACATATTTTTTTTTTAAAGTATTGTTTTGGACTTTTTTTCCACCATAAATAAATTTCACTGATCTCAATTTTTTTCATGTATATTTTTGTTCATGTGAAAATTTACTCATTCTATTAAAATTAAAACTATTTTTTTAAAATTTTACAGAATAAAAAATAATATTTTTTTTAAAAGATCAAAATCAAAAACTGATTTTGGTATACAAAGCTACAGTGAAAACAAAAATATGAAAATATTTAGATACAAAAATAGTAAAACCAATCAAGATGATCGATTTTCTTTTCAAATGGTTCACATAAACTGAAATGCTATGTTTCGCATTAAAAAATAAATAAAAACAAAATCAAGAGTGGAAACAAATACTGTTTAGTTATAAAGAGATAAAAAAACAGAGAAAGAAAAGGAATTTTTAACGATAAATAATATAATAGGAAGAGAACATATTATTATAGTATTATTTTAAAATTTTTATTATTTTTCTTTTATTTTTTATCATTACTTACTCATTATTAATACATATATTTTATTAATATTATATATGTGTGTATGGGGCAGTTAAGGTTCAATTACACGAAGTATAAAAGTTAATAAACTTATTTTTTTCTCATCATTTCAATTTTTATAGTTATTTTCATCTTATAACTTTTTTACATATTTTTAAATAGTATATTACACGTTAAAATGAAATGATTTGATAAATTTCTAAATAATCTAAAAGTTATATAAAGTTTTGGTATACGTAATTAGAGATACAAACAAACCAGACTTTAATAAGTTTAATTCTGCTTTTGTATCATTACTATTAAATTTGTTTATGGCCTATTAATTTATTATATGTAATTTATTTTAAGGGTCATTCTGGACCTAAAAACTTGTTTTTTAAAAAAGTTATAAAGAAGTGAATAAATCTAAATAGGTCAACAAGCGTAATTAATTATTTGAGCACGGTTTATTATGTAAATTATAATTATTTTCTAAAGATTAATATTAAAAAGTAAGAAAACTTAAAAATAAAATAAACAATTATAATACAAATAAAAATATGCCCAATATATATACACATCGTCATTTTTTCACGGGATAAGAAAACGAGAAAAGGTTTTAGAAACTAAAATAACTAAGCAATAAAAAAAGTAAGGAAAATATTTTATTAGAATAATCAACATTTGTATATAAACGGTGAAACAATTTCTTTAATTCTAAATTATTACATATAATGAATTGATTATTTTTTATAATGATTATCTCATAAATACTAATAATATTAGTTATATACATGATTTGAATGCGGCTTTATTTTGGAGTGGGAACCTATTTCTTTTTTCTTCAAAATGGTATAATTTTAAGAGAGATCTATTGAAATAGATAAATTTTTTAAAAAATATCAAGTCTTATTAGTATGAGAAGTCGTATTTAGTTTAAAATACACAAAATATAAATCTTAATTAATATTAATCAAAGTTATATGTATTTAAAACGATTTTATTTCTTATACTAAAAACTTATTAAATTAATATAATTTTATTTTCATAAATTTAAAGTTATATCATACATGTACGACTATTCATGTACGGAATTTTTTCTAAATCTGTTTGTTTCGATTAAAACCAGAAACCTGCATCTTTATTTTCTTACTCTTTTTTTTATGTCATTTAAATATTAAATCATTACTTTCTTTTTCTCTGATTTTGTAAATGAGGGAATGGAATAACTTAAAAGGATAAATTATTCTTGGATCAAATGAGAGACTTTTTCACTAACATTTAATATTTAAAGAACTAGAAAAGTGAACATTAATACTCTTTATGTTTTTTTTATCTATCTTTTAAAATTATTTTGTGAATATATTAAGACAATTAATGTTATCTTAAACTTTATAAATAATAAATAAATTGAAAAATTTTAAATCTCTTTTTGCATTTCATTCAACAGTGATCATGAGAAAGCTAAAAGTGTTATGTTATTATTATATCTATGACTAAGTAATATTTGGTATGTAACGTGTTAGAATGATAAAAGAAAATCGTGTAGATAAAATATACAAAAAATATAAAAAAAATCATATTAAGCACTAATATAAATTTTGACATCGATATTTTCAAATTTACAAACATTTGTCGTTACATGAAAAAAATTATAAAAAATATTAAATAAATATTTAATAATGTTTGACCAACTTACATAAATAGTTTAATTACTTACTTATAAAAAAAACATATAAATATCAAAATATATATCTTATTTATTTCATGATATTTTAATTATCCATTTATTAAATTTGTTAATCATCATAGTTTTTCATATCCGATGTAAATTGATTGAAGGTCAAACAGGTATGAAGAATATTAATGAGTGTTATTAACATGGACAAATAAACTTTTTAATTACTAAAAAATAAATAAAACCTAATTGAAATACCATCTCAAACTAACATAAGTCATTTATAACATTTCTTGATAGAGTTAAAAAATAAATGAAAGAAGGTAATATATTACATAACTCCTCCTTTTTATACATAAAATTAATAACTAATGGTAGAATCAAAACAAGTAACCTAAAATTCCTTTTATAGATTATATAAAATTTTCACATCTTTTTAAAATGTGAGTTTAAACATTGAAGTCTCTCTCATTATTTATGGGTTACCAGCTGTTGTTTTCAAACACTGGGCCAATTTTTGTTATATGCTCACGTGAAGTCCAACGAGAGGAATTTGCTTTTGGCACCTCCATCTTTATTATTTTTTCCTGCATTGTATGCTTTACAGTAGAATGATGAAAATAATTTTTCTGTAACTTAAATTATACTTTTTATAAACGTTATTCAGAATATATTAAAAAAATTTCCGGATCACACATTTATAGACATTTAAAAAAAATACTTTCCAAAATATACAATTCATAATTAATTTGAATTACTCCAAATTTCAGAATATTTTAAAATTTAATTTAAATTTCCTTCTAGAAGTATAACATTTAAAATTATAGTTTTTGTTTTATTTTAATTATATTTTTATATTTTTTAAAATATTGTTCATACTTTTGATTTATATATTAACTATCATTGAAATTAGCCGTGTGGATTATTTATTTGGCCAGCTTGATATTTGGCAATAGGATCCAATGCTCTTACACTATATATAAGTTTGTAATTTTTACAATGACTATAACTACTTTATATATAAACAATCTATATATAATTAATTCAAACACTTGCAACATCTTAAATAAAAAGGAAACTAACTATAATATTTGTCATATATAATTTGTCATGTATATACGAGGATAATAATTTAGTTATTGTTGGATTTATGAAGATATTATGTCTGAACTTTTAAGACATTGAGTACAAGACAAATAGATGGAAGCATGTCTGATGAAGTTTGGGGCAGCGTGATCTAACATAACCATAGTTATGATTTTGTATTTCCCTTATGTTTATCCTTGGACTAATTGTACTAATATATGATAATTTTGTGTAAATATTTTTCACATCATTCTCATATTTTAAAATTTTCAGATTCAAAGTGTAGTTTAATAATATCCTCGAGATGTTACAAAATGGTATTTGATTTTTTTATATTAATATAAAAAAATTAAAATCAACAGATATTTTTTAAAATTATTTTAACCTCAAATTTATTTAGATGATATTGTTAAAATTAATCATTATATTTTAAGTTTTATTAGTTTTGGAATTCAGAACTTCGTACACATTTTATTCTTAAAATTTATCTTAAAAAATAAAAAAATATGTATTTAAACTGACCTTCAATATTAAAAAACATAAAAAATTAAATTTGAAAAAGACTACTCTTTATCTTAACTATTATTTTTTTTAAAAGTGAGCCATTTTTAAATCTTAGAACAACTTCATTTATATAATATTTAAATATCAATAATTCTTAATTATATATTACTAAAAGTTAAATTTCGTGTACTCTTTTTATGTCGACTTCTCACTCGAAATCACTGTTGAAGTACTGATCCTTAATTATTCGAAAAACATTGCACATTGCACACAAATATGTTACCTGAGAGTACGAGGTAGTCCAATCATAGTACAAAAAATAGCATGCCTTTCATGATATGTTTGTAAGACCTGATGCTGGTAATGGATTAATACCCTACTATGTAAAGGAAAACCAATCCTGATTTTTGAGTCAATTTTCGACTCCAAAATCAAATACATTAACAACCACTGGCCAAAACATAGGCCACGTTGCACTTTGTGCTTGCACTTTTTGTTGCATTCTTTTATAATTATTTTATAATAAAAATATGTATATCATTTTTTATTTATTACAATTAAATATACTTTTTATTTTGCATTATATTAAAATTATGTTTAAATAAAAAATTTAATTATATAAAATCAAACATTTTAAATAGTACTGCCTAAATATACGTAAAAGATAGACGTTTATTTTCTAAATTTAATCTCTTTTGTTTTTTTTTTTTTTTTTTCTTATTTTTTATTTTTTTTTTTTTTTTCTTTTCTCTTATGTTTTACTTTATTTTTATATGAATTTTGTCTTATCACTAATTTCATTCTATCAAACTATTACATATCAAATGTGAGTCTAAACTTTTACATAATAAGAAAGTTGAACAATATATAAAAAAATTCATAAATCTAATGTTTTAGACGTCATAAACTTAATATCTTAGATTTTTGGGTTAAAAGTAATGTCAATTCTTTGTGTAGATCTGACTTATTTTTTATTGTTTGTTGATTTTTTCAGTATTTTACCTTCTCGATTTATTCAGCAAATAATAATAAATAGTAAAGTGATTCGTTAAGTACCTGAATGTTGATAAGTGAAATGAACAACATACAATTGAGATAATCACATAAAAAAAACTCAAAAATTTAATGTCTTAAAATTTTGAATTTATGCAATGAAAATTGACTTATAAGTGAGAATTGTATTTCACTTATATTACAATATATAAGTTAATATCAAATTTTCAACATTAAAATATGATTAAAAATAAAATAAAAAATTATCATTGTGCACTAAATAGGAAAATTCCATTATATATGATTACAGATAATAATATTTTTTAATACACGAACTTAAAAAAATGTAAATTATATTAAACTTAAATTTTTTTATCTAAACATATTTAGGTATATATGAAACTGTTTAAAAGTCAAAAATTTGACTTTATAAATGTTCTTCTTCTTTTTAAGACTAAATATTGATAACACCCAAACACAAAAATAAAGAATCTTCAAATACAACAATTTTGAGAATATCCAACAAACTTCAAGTTAAAACATTTGTATATTAAAAACAATGGATCAAGAACACTTTTATCTCTGAATGTCTCAACCTCACAAGATTCAGGAAGCATGTATGACATAATGATCTGCACATGTTTATCTAGAACCTCTTTTCAATGCCTAGATATTTTTCTTGAATAAAGAGTAGTACTCTATCTAACACCACAAACCACGTAAAGGAACAGTTCCCGTAATTTTGCTTTTTTTTTTTTTTTTATGCGTATTGGATGTACTTATTTACTTATTATATTTAAAAAAAAGGCAAAAAATAAGAAACATGTCCCCTCATTTCTAAGTGATGAGAACCATTGTAGGTCCCCCTAAACCAAAGAAAATTATTGAGAAATTGAATATAAGCATGTAGTATGTGTAAGAAGAATGTAATATGAAAACCCAGAAATTTTCATGTATATCCAAATCAATTTCTATGGAATAGAGGACATGTTAAGCGTGCTGTACCTTCAATCATGACTGGCCTAAAAACTCTGAACAATATGAGATGTCAAATTCAATAAAACGACCTTTCTAATAACATTTTTTGTTTATCAGAACTGAATTTTATTTATCATGAGCTAGTATTTTGTATGAAATTATCATAGTTGTCTATGTGTTTTTCACACACAATTTAAATATTTATAGGCACATTAGAAAAAAATTATAAATTTATATTTTTTAAATGTTTATATATATAGTAACACCAAAAGATGTTGATTTTATCTTTATTACCTTCATTATACATGTTTAATTACTAATTATCGAGTTAGATCAATGGACATAATCTTATTAGAATCCTATACCGATATAAGTATGATTGCTGTACCAAAAAAGATTCAATTTATCATTATAAATTTTTTTATATTATAGTTTATATTGTATTAACTGATATTAATAGGTATTTTTTTAACAAATAATATTTTTAGTATGATAATTGTAATTTACATTATCAATTAAATATACAAATTTTGTTAATATGCCATGTGTGTGGCCAAAAAAATCTAAACCCGTTACTTTTAGTAAAATTTTGTTTCTTAATTATATTTCTTGTATTAAAAAGACCAGTTTCCATCAAACAATATCGACACAAACAAATATGCTGTGTGATATATTAGTTTTCTGCACTAATAAATATTTTTTAGTGTATAATTATATATATTGAAAATTTAATTTTAGTGTATAATTATAAGAAATTCATAATTTGCATATTGAAAATTTAATCTGTGTTATACCAAAATAAAACTTAAAGAGAAAATGGCTAGAGGATTAATACAAAATTTAAGAGATAGCAGTTAAAATTGTACAATTCATCATTTTCCACATGCAATCATTTTATTACCATTTTAAAATACTAGAAAGCATGAATATAAAATTTAATTAGATCATCCTTCACAAGAACAGTGTAGCCTTTGATGATCTTGTGTTTCTTGAACATACACATATTCTAATTAGAATTTTGAAGCATGAAGTGTTTGATGATTTGCAGAAGGTCTTCCACAACTTGTGAGCATGAATCATGAGTGAGAAAGCCATGTTCCTTGCCCTCAAACTCAACGTATTGAATGTTCTTCCCTAGTTCCTTTAACCTGCTTGCATAGTCTTCTGCTCTGTCCTTCAGCAATTCATTGCCACCAACTATGACTAAGATAGGGTCAAGCTTCACATGTGCAAGGTTTGGACTATTAGGGCCAAAGGGGTTTGCCAATGGGTGATCTCTACTCTCTCCAATAGGTATAGACAACCTCCAAAATCTGCTTCAAAAAAGAGTTAAACCCTATACCACCACCTTCATTAGTATAAAACACCCTAATTTTTTATAATGTTTGAGTTTAAAACTTTGGTAAAATATGTTTTATGTAAATTTTGGTTCTCCAAGTATTAAAAAAACTCATTTTAGTTTTTGAAAATTGAAAAAAGATTCTGAATGCTAAATTTGAGAAAATAATTTAAAACTTCTTTTAATATTTTATATGTAATATGTTGAAGGATTAAAACTGTATTTTATTAAATTTTTGGAGTATTTGAGGTGTAACACAGGAACCATACCAAATTGGCTAACAAAAATTATATCCTTAAAATTTCATATAAATTATTCAAAGCTTTTTACCACTAGGTTTGATGATAATAAGTTGATGTAAAATAATGTTAACTATCATCTCATTTTAGAGAGAGAGATAGAGAGGGAAAGAAATAGGTAAAAAAAGAAATAACAAAATCAAGATAAGAAGAAAAACGATGAGCAAATGAAATAGCAAAAAAAAAAAAGAAGTGAATGTATAGTTGCATATATTGATTGAGAAATCTTAATGAAAATTTTGAGGATTATTATTTTGACATATATAATTACGAAAAAAAGTACAGATTTTAACCATATAATTGTATATAAAGAATCAAATAAAACTAATTTTAATGATTTATGTGTATAATTTAAATTTAGTGTTCTCATAATAATAAGTTTGAACAATTCACATGATGTGTTTCGTTGAATCAGGCAAGCCTCTAAAAAGGTGGATTGTCACTCGATAAAAGTTTCTAAATAATTATCTTGTTTGAGGATATGACAAGAGAATTGAATTTTAAGTGATTGTCGACATGCTGAATAATTTTGCTTTTGGTGTTGTACAAATATTCATCACTTTCTCATCGTGTACCCACTTCTATCATAGGTATTAGGTATTTTCAAACTAAGAAAAAGGTTACTTTACACATGGAGTATTATATTAATTAATTTTTAAAAAAATCTTATTAAGCTAGAAGACAAGTAAATCTATCGTAATTAAAATGGTGTACTTAATAATATAGAGAACTATTTTTCTTTCTTTTCACACAGACCCTAACTATTTCTACACTGCATTTAATATACTCATCAAACTTAAGAATATTCAACTCAAATATTTAATGACAAAGGCTACGCATATCACGTTCATGAGAAGACAAGTTTATATTGCAAAAGTATTTATATTATGTCAAAATATAAAATTATGCATATTTGTTTTAAAAAGAATTAAAATACTTAGTAAAATATATTTAATATTTTGAATCAGCAGTTTTACTAGAATTTATTCGATTTGAATAGAAATATCTTGAATGTAAAAGAAAAAACACAGAATTCAAGCAAATATAATACAACATGTAAAGATTAACTGTGTTAGTCTTGCTATACTGAAATTTTCATCTAAAAGTTTATTAGATCTTCATATAACTTGCCAAATTATTTTGTTCTTTCAGATGAAAAAAATGAATTTAAAGTGGGTTGACTAGAGATAATTTAACCTTTTTTTAATATTGTTTTGATAACACTAAAACTGTAATAAAAGTTTTTCTGTTTGGAGTATAAATTCCTATCTTCCTGAAACAAACTTTAACTCATAACGTTAGATGTATAGCAAATTGTCAATCGTGATATATATATATATATATATA
>Ga0209489_104570_pt1 | contig 25338 bp, 15 predicted proteins | sample SiratrowhiteBW_FD_187527 | JGI IMG/M metagenome (GOLD analysis project Ga0209489, IMG submission 187527) | Root nodule microbial communities of legume samples collected from California, USA - Siratro white BW (SPAdes) (version 2) | ecosystem: Host-associated > Plants > Roots > Nodule | place...
AAAAAATTTAAACAAAAAAAAAAAAAAAAAAAAAAAAACCAGAAAGACCAGTGCAAAAGAATAAGTATGCTTCAATCTTAGTAAAATTTGTTAAATCTGTTACGGAAAACCAATTGACCAATATAAAAGCTAAATACAAAAATATCACAGGCATGTAAGCAAGCAAAAGAGAGACGGCATTTGTATGGTTAATGCACCAAAATTAAAAGGGGACAAGCAAATAAGCAATTGCCTATGTAACTAATAATAACGTTCTTTGGTAAAATAAGGAAGAAGTGATAACAGCATAAGCAGCAAAATTTACAAAAGGATAGGGAGATAATTGGCATACTTATTGGGAATATTTTTTATCATGAGCGTTGTTCGGTTGTCATCCCCACGCAATATGCGGCCTAGGTCAAGTTCATACTGTTTTTTATCTGCATTGCTGTTAGTGTTTGGTTCGCTTCTTCGAGGATAGAGGTTTCTCATACGTTCATTGGTAGAATCAAATTTAGAAACCAAATTCATGGGAAGTCTGCCAGGTAAAACATGTGATAACTGCTTAGGAGAGCCCTGCCCAGCATTTGATGTCAATTCGGTACCATTCCCACTAACATGAGAAAATATGTTGTGAGAAGCAGGAGGATGCATCTGCCAGCTACCATGAAAGCCAGGACTTCCTACAGAACCCAATCTAAAACCAGAACCATCAGGCGACTCTCCCAAGTAAGAATGTTGTCTTTCCCAGGGTGAGGCAGTAACAACTGGTGCTGATCCCACTTGGTGGTCTATATGTGATGCTCTAAGCACATGGGGAGGTGTTCTAGGAAAGCTGGGTATCTGTGGAAGACATGGAGAACCAGCACCATTAACAAAGGATGGTGTTTTCTGCCAAAGCATGGCATTTGAAGGAGGTTGTTGATGCAAGTTGGAGCCATTCCACATATGATAAAGTCCATGTTTGGGGCGGTTTCCATTTCCTGAATATTAAAAATAAAACAGACTTCACATACCAGCATTCAAATATAGAACTATTAAATCCATATTAGATATTGGTTCAGCCTACAATTTCCCAGCACCTTCTACCACTTACAAGCTGATAGAACAACGGACTTTAAACGTCAATAATCAAATTGGACTGCTTAAATCACAGGCAAGTCTAAATTCACCTAGATCAATAGTTTGACTCTTGAGTACTTTTGGGTGTTATAAAAACAATGAAAATATTGAAAATCTTAGAATCAACATCAAAATTACCAGTCAAGCTCATTGTTATAAGGTTTTAAATTCTTAGGATGCTGTCAAAAGTGAACAATAAGTTCAACCTTTGCAACGAATTGGTTCCTTATCACAATTTTCTACACACAAGGAAACATTTTAAATTGTTGTAAATAAAGGAAGCTTTTACACGAGGTTTTCTTAGCACGTTAAACATACCTCCTGCATTAAACTCTGCTAGGTTCCCAGTTGAGTTTATTCCCTGAATGTGCCTGGTCTCAGATGATTCCGTTGATCCATTTCCAATATTGGCAGCCATGTTAATGGTACTTGAAAAGTTGTAAGGATTACCATTAGCTAAACTATCACGATATTCAGGTAAAGAATGAGGATGGAACCTCGAAACAGATGCAAATTTCATTGCGTCAATAGTGTTACTGGCCTCAAAAACACCAGATACTTTTCCAGTAGATGCCCCTCTTGCGGTCTTGTGAATGTTAGAATTCATATTAAATAGTGATTTATCAATGAAAGCAGGTAGACGTGCTGCCGAATGAAATCCTTGATTATATCCGTTTTCCAAGCTGCCAGCAGATGCAATAAATCCAGATGACACTCCTGCTGTAAGTTATGTCTAGTGAGACCAAGAATATATTAGCTTTATGAGGAAAAATAGACAAGTGAATTCAGACAAAATCATACCCTTATGTCTTGAGGAAATGTTGTCACCAAGACTATGACCAAGATCAGGTTCATCTTGTCCCTTCCGAGACTGGTGCATCATACTACAAAAGCAAGGTTTCCATAATTGTCAAGATGTAATCTTTCCATCAAGGTGGTTCCAAACAACTATACCCTCTATCAACCTCTAAAAGTACAGAATAAAATTTAAAGGTGACAAGAACAAATATGAAGAAAATAAGACCTCATCCACAACACATTGGTTAACATTGACACATTTTAAAAGTAGAAAACATTTTCAAAAGTCAATATATGCAGATAAGAAAATTAAATTAAAAAATAAAGAAGAAGCGGTAATAGCCACCATGTTGCAATCATGGGAAGGCTGGGCTCAAGCTTAATGTGTTTCCCAGAAAAGCAGATCCCATTCAGTGCACGAAGAGAAGCTTCTGCAGCTCGAACATCATAAAATTCGATAAATTTGACATGATTTAATTGTGGAGATTCATAGATCTGCAATTAGAGAGACGATATTTAAGAATGCTTGTATCATTACAAAACATAAAAAATGGATGAAAACCAACAAAAACAACTCACATCTCTAATTTCTCCATAAAACCCAAAAATCTGTTTAAGTTCATCATTCAAAACAGATGAATCAAGATCAGATATCATCAGTGTACCATGGCCAATATCTTTCTCCGGAGCATTGCCCTGATATGTCATCAAATAAAGATATATCTATAAGCAACGCATAAAAGAGACACGCAAGCAATTGAACAAGTAAAACCTACTCCTGTAATAATAAAAGATGATAAGACGAACAATGGAAATATAAACTTTACCCAAATGAAACAAAGGAAAAAAATTATGCATAGATGAGGTTAATAACATTGTGACCTTTGGAATTGAATAATGTATATCCAGTTTCCTAGATCTCAATGACCTATTTTGAAGTGCCTTCATTGCATTTTGTGCTGCCCGTAGATCATAATATGAAATCATAACAAACCCACGATGCTTGCAGGCGGTGTACGTGGTTCGGATATCTCCATATTGCTGCCAGAACAAACAAAATAGTCCACTTTTACATTCCATCATTAGTGGTATGAAATGCTTCATGAAAACTCTTTAAGATAGCAGCCACCATAATAAATGAATAAAGGTTCACCTCAAAGAGAGCCCTAAGTTCAGAGTCTTCAACATTGCTATTGATATTTCTAACAAAAAGTGTTCTAGAAGATTGTTCACCAAAAGGAATTTTTCCTTTAGAAACTCCAAAGTAATCAGGATCTTCATCCACGAAACTGGTTCCCTTTCCAGAAATTAGATGTTCATCTCCTTCCAATTCCATGCCTCCACTGCTGCTGAACAAATCAAAATCTTCAAAATCATCATTCATTCTAGCACGAGTACTGCATCCTAACTCATCGGTGACTCCAGAAAACAGGTCATCTTCATCAGGAAGGAGATTTCCAATAGTGTCAGCCTCAATTTCTCCAAGAGATTTATACGGTTCTTCCTCAGGAAGGGAACCAACAGTAATGGGTTGACCAGAGAGCGCTCCATTTCCCAATAACCTCACTGCATTAAGATATACATTATGCGAACAGAGATGCATGAGGATATCAGTTTAACTAAAGTAAAATCGCAAAATCTATAACAAGAAGATAAATTCTCTTAGTTTCATATTTTGATGGATTTGGTGAGGAAAAGGTGCCCTCCAACTTTGTCGGGCTACATACATTACAAAAAGATGACATGCATACATTCTGCTATGACAAATTGCTAAGATGGCAAGCAAATGAATGTAATAAGAAACTCATATCTGAAGTATTACGAAGAGTTAAAGAAATCAGAACTTGATAATGCTGCAATACACATAATACATGCATGCAAACCATCTTAACATCCTTGAAACAAATTCTTACACTTTTGGCTAAACACATCAGACAACGAGCTTGAAAATAGACTACTTTCACGTGAGGCAGCATTGGTGACAATCTTGCTCCCAATAAGACCAAATGAGCTAGATGCTGGCGGCCTATGCACATTAGACCATGACCTCTTACTATAATTAAATGATTCTGTGGAATCCTTCAGCATATCTATATTGCCTGCTTCTCTGCCATAATGTAGGTCTTCTGTAATTTCCCCAGATATAGTATGAGACATTGGCAAGCCAGATTTTGCATTTGTTGCATGGGGTGATGAAGTATTCAAAATACAGCCAGGTGATGCCGCCATTTCACTCTTGCCTGAAAATTTAAATATAGAAATTACTATATCCAGAAACTAGTTACATATTCAGTAGATGATTTGCTTATTAATGTAACACAAGTAAACAAACATAAATACGGATACACACATATATTACATTATTATTACTTAGAACAATAAAAAAACAGTGAATTCCTAATAAAACTTATGCCATAATCACATTAATCTTCAATCCAGCAGAGCACAGAATCCAAATTCATGATTAGCATTAATTATTCCAGCTATACCACTATCAAAATGTTGCAAGACCAAGGTATTTAATTTATAAATTCAATATAAGACATCAATTTATTAAAGTTTGCAGCAATTAGATTGCTACCACAAACAGAAACAAAGATATTGATTTTAGATGATGGCAATGCCAATAACTCATTAAAACTTAAAAATGCTTGTAATGTTGATGAGTGACATTAATTATTCCAGAACGAGCCAAAAAAACTACATATTGTTTTCAGCAGAAAGTGAGAATAGTAAGGGTTGAAAAAGACAAATCAATAATTATTATCACCAATCCCCGTAAAGTGAAATAAACATACCAGTTTTGGAATTTAAGACAATGACTAGTACTAAAGATACTCGTTAGCAACATTAGCAATCATTTATGCTGAATGCAAATTAAACATTTAAAAGAAATTGAAACAGAAAATGAGAAATATTACTTTGAAATGTACAGCTGCATATATGTGTGTGTGTAAAATAATGTACAATCGGAAAGATTCTTAAGAAATTAACATGCTCGAACTCAATGATAGTGAGCATAAAACAGTTCACAGATTAACTATCTGTTAGCAAATCTTTTTGGGGCATTAATGATGCAATTGAACAAATAACAATTGCATTAATGATGCAGTTGACACACAGCTAAACCAGCAGAACATATGAAACCCTTTTGAACAAATAACAATTAGTTGATTGGCCTCACCCTGTAGAAAATTGTCATGAATAGATTTTGGCTTCCGTAATCCAATATTTTTCTGCCCAAAAGTTAAACACATGTTTAGCATGAGACCATGGAGAACAGGAGAAATTGATAACATAACGAAAAAAACTGAAGTCCTTTTTTTACAATAAGAAAAAACCGAAGTCTTAGACTGTAAAATGTTTTCGGAACTGATAATCCTTAAAACAATGACGAGACAGTTATAAACTTCGGATAAAAATTAAACTGAGGCGTTGTTACAAAATTTAAAAAAACATGATGACGCAGTTAGCATAATAATTACCTCAGAAGCATAGGAAATGTCATCCAAAAAGTGAGATGAGGCAGACACACCCCTCTTCTCCATTATTTCAGAAGGCATCCTGTAGCTTGTCCAGAAAAAACTGAAAGCCTCCTCCCTTGCTAGCCTTGTTAGGCTCTACCCCAGGTCATCTGCGGGAAGTTCAAGGTCATTCGCTTGGCAAAGGAAAGGACAGATAACAATGAACATGGCAACCCATATAAAAAATAACTGCTACTGACCCATAAAATATCATGTATCATAACAATTCCAACTTACCAACATCCCCACCCCCTTCCACCCAGGAACAAATAAAGAAAACACTGGAAGATGGACTATAAAAAACCCTACCAGAAACACCTCCTATATTCAATTGTAAAATTAAAAAAAGATTAGTATAAAATTACGGCACAAATTGTTGCATCTTCAACTAAACACTACCAGAAGGAAGGAGAGCACAGGATGGTATTAGGAAAAGAAAAAGAAAAAAAGCTCGTTGCTTACCTACCAACGACCTAACAAAGTTTGGTCCTCGCCAAAAAAACAAACAAAAATCATCCATGGAAATTAACAAAAAAATAAAAAACATTTAACTGGAAGGGCAGCTCTCCCTTTTTTCACAAAAAAAAGTCAAGCTTAAGTTTACAGTACTCAGCTGATTCTGCCATGAAATTACACAGATGGAGAGGGAATTTCACAGCCAAAGCCTCAAACATCAACAGATCAAGAGATAAAAACCAAAATATCCGAGAAGCCATAATATGAAAGCACCAACAGATCAAAAACATGAAACCAAAGAGATTCTCATGTCACCATACACTCATAACCAACTACTGCCACCGAAAAGAAAAATCGTTCAACCCCCCAAACCAAAAAGACAAAAAACCACGCATGATAAACACAACCATAATTTTTGTTTTCAAGCTAACAAAACAAATTTGCACCTTCTGAATTGGAACCTAACCTCGCTAGCAAAGAAACTCCAAAAACCCCTCCTCCACAAAATTCACCACACTCCTCATCCAGAACAAAGAGAAACAGACAAAAAATCGAATCTCTAAAAGGCTCCAGAGCACAGGAATTTCAGGAACAAGAGATCCCACGCTCTCCCCGGCAACAGGAACCTCCTTCCCTCTGCATTGCAATCTGAGACGCTCCGACAAAGAAAAGCGCCGAATAATTACGCAGAAACGGCTCCTTCAAATGGAGCCGCAGAAAAAATAAGCGCAATTGGAAGGTGCAATCAGGGAAATGGTGATTCCAGAAAACGCCGGCGACGAAGAGCAAATTTCCGGCGAGTGAGGCTCGCCGGCGGTCGCTCTCTGGTTTGGAGAGAAAAAACGGACAAGGCAACAATAGAGGTGTTTTTTAGTCTTCTGACAGAGAAAGAGAAAGGAAAAGGGTGTTAGTTGGCTTTGAAATGCTAAAAAAATTAATAAAAATAATAATTAAAAATGAAAACTAGAAATGAGGAAGAAGAATAAATAGGCGCAGAGATAGTGTGGGTTGTAATAACAACAATCTTTTAAAACCTTTATCTTTATTTATTTATTTATTATTTGTTTTTACAGTGAAAAACAACAAGATGAAAGTTGAAACCTCCTTTTTATATCTGACAACTCTGTGCATTCGACTTAACTTGGAAAGTGAGATTTCTAAAATTTTATTATGGACAAATTTTTACTCTTCTATTCACTAATGGCTACTTTTATTCATTTTTTTTATATATTTTCTTTCATAAATGCTTAATTTTAACATGATCTTTTTTTGCTAACAATAAAAAATTGTTTTATTTACTTTCAATATTTGTATTTTAAAATATAAAATTTGATAACATATATTTTTCTTACATCAGATAATATATTATTATATTGGAACCAAAGTTGTTACATTCTAATTATGAACTGATAATAAAAAAATGAGGAAACTGTTTCCTTTTTTATTAATATTAAAAACGGAACTGTTTGTTTTGCTGGTGAGTGTGGGACGGTCTCCTTTGTTACTGCTGTTTGAAATATAAGTTAATAATGTAATAATTTATCTGCACGCAAACCTATGTTTCATTGGTTCTTATTTTATTTTATTTTTCGTGTTGTTTAATCCATGCATTGGGTGATTTATTTTTCTGGTTTTAAATATATAGTTTGTTTTCAAAGTGTAAAATAAAAATGACTTGCTATTTAGTTTTTACAATTCTTGCTATTCTTTCCGTTATCATTTTTGTCCATGACAAGATCTCAGGGTAGATAGTGTTCTGTATGCATCTGACAAAATAATTCTTATATAAATTTTTAAATATATTATCGTATTTTATCCCGAAAATAATGAATTTTTGTATTGAAAAGATAAAATGTTATCTTTAACATGGACTTTTTTTTTCTTGTTTTAGTAAAACATGAACTGTTGTAATTACTCACAGGTGGTTCTTTTAACTTTCAAAGCATGTATATAAGTATATAATAAATTTATTTTTAAATTTGTTTCCGAGTATCCCTTAAATTACTATTTCAGAAATAAAAATATCAGGTCAAATTGACGAATTAAGAATTTAGTAAAATGGTCAACTTACATTTATTAAATTTGAAAAATTACTGGATACATTTACTTCATTGACGCTGTCAAAATAATTTATAAATATTATTAAGAAAAATGAATTTAATAATTATGAATATTAAATTAATTAATAGTTTTAATTTATTAAACTATATTTGAATTTATTAATTACAATCTTATATCTACACAAAATGATAATGAATAACTAACTTAAAAGTAAACGAAATAGTTTTATCCTGAATATTTATATGCCATATTAATGAACATTCCTACTTAGTTAAAAGAAAAATAATTGTTTTAATTTTTGTTTTTGTTTTCATTCAAAAAGTATCTTAATGTTGTGATAAAAAAAAGATAGACATTTTTTTGTGTTTATTAAAAATATCATTATCATTACATAAAGTATTACTATCATTAAAAATATTCCATGTGTAATATTGAGCTAAGTTATATTTTAATGTAACAATCCCTTCTCATTTATTGTCCATTAACTGTAAACTTTTCTAGGATCAAACCAGTCTATCTTGTCAGAAAAAAAAATTCTTAAACAATTAGTTCCCTTTTTAAAAAAATACAAAATAATCAGTTTTTTTTGTATTTTCTATAAAAAAAATAAATGCCTGTAATCCTAATTACATGAAAAATATTAAATACTTTGCAGGTTTAGAAATATTAAATATTTATTACATTAGTTAGTTAATATAAAAATGAAAGTTTACATTTATTGGAAATATATAATAATGATTTAAAATTTTAATAAATTTGGGGTTGCAGTTAAATTTATAAATTTGTATTTTTATTAACTACTCTTCTTCATCAGTTAAAAAATTTATTAAATATATTATTTATTTAAGAATATATATGGCAAAATTGTAATTTAAAATGTTAATTTCTTTTAGTAAAACTCAACAATATAAACTCTTTTTTACTTGAATGATACAGTTTAATTTAATTTTAGTGATTATTATTTTTTATCCTTTTTACGTATACAAAAATACTTATAGCTTATCTAGTGTTAAGGTTCTTAATTTATTTTTGTAGACCTTATACAACCATGTTCAGACACTCTATAACTACATTTTATTTCAATACAAAAGTTTTTAATTTAGTTTTTTTTATTTCTTAAATAAAAACTAGATTTGTTGCTAAAGCCCATACTAGTAACTGTTTCTTGTATAAGAAGCACAACTCTCATTGTCTCAATGGTTAAAAAATCCACAACATTTGGGGTTAGACAACTACATTGAGATGCTCTTATTTTGAGTTAAAAAATTAATTATTATGCAATCTTTTGTGGTTCTTTATATAAATAACTTCCATAGAAATCCTGTTGTAAAAGAATTTTAAATAAAATCTTAACAAACTCAGTTACAAATATGGTAATTATAATAGTTTGAAGTTAAGAATTTTCATAAGTAACTCATGTTCAGATCCTCCAACAAAAGTATAAATTCATTTGTAATATCTATTCAATAATAATTAACTTTTAAAATTTAATACATTTTTAAAATATTAAAAATTAAGACAGGTGAAGACATCCATACAAAACTAATTGTTGTTATTATAATGAGAAGACCACTTTTTTATGGGTCACGAGAATTCTTTAGGTGGTCAAGAAACAAAGATGGTTCGAAACGAAAACCATTTTCAGAAACAAATAAATTTCATATTTAAATACGAGGCTTAAGTATTTTTATATTTTTGCAAAATTAATTTTTGATTTTATGTCTTATAATTTTTTCATTTTTATGTTTATATGGACCTAATTAATTATTTAAAAATATAAGTGATATAATTGAGATGAAATATAAATATTTTATTATTTAAGTATAAAATTTATAAATAAAAAATATTAACTATTCAAATTTCTATCTTAGAAAAAACATCATCTCTAAAACACTTTTTCTTTTTCTTTGCTTTTTTTTCTATTATTTTGAAAGATTTGTTTATCTTTTTTAAATCAGAGTCATTTAGGAATTCTCATAAAGAATAGAGTAAATCTTTCTAATCAAAATTTGTTTGAAAATATGTTTTTTTTTTTTCTTTAGTCAGCTTTGAGAAGTTTTGTATATTTGGGGACTAGGGTTTGATGTGATCCTTCTATGATAACAATGAATTTTCATTAGTATAAAATCATAAAATATGTTCATATCATTGATAAGAGTTTTTTTGCATATAGGTTTAGCCTTCCTATGAGAATAATTAAATTGGGAGCTTAAACTTGATTTGAACAAATTCAATAGTTAAGGGAAATTAATTAAGTTTTGATAGTATCTTAGGGTAGATGATCTAGATATAAAGGCAACATGATCACAATAATTGATTTTATGCAAGGATTGTGTGTTGTTTGAATATACTTAAATGATTGAGTTTAAGATGAAATTGGTTGATTTAAATAAATGGAATTGATGTGTGTTTATCAATTTTTTTTTTTTTTTGAAGTAGACACTTTGGTTCAATATGTGGTTATTTTGAAGTAAACTATTAAATGTTAGGAATAAAAATGAAGTAAAACTTAGGTTTAACCAATCAGGACACTTGCACTCTTTTGAAATTTTTTTGAATTATGTGGAGTCACTAGATAAGCAAAACTCTCCTTGGAAAAAATTAATTTAATTTCAAAACCTGAGGGTTTTTGGTTAACAGGTGAGCCAAATTTGTTAGACAAATTGTCTAGATAAAAAAAAAAAACTCTCAATGGTTGGGTAGTTGGACAAGCTAAGTCTCTATGGACGAAATTCATTTGAAAACTCGAGAGTTTGGGTCGTTGGTGAGTCAATTTTTGCCGTACGAGATTTTTTTTATGAAAAACTCCCAATTGTGTAGTCTATAGGCAAATACTTTATTTTTTAGGCGACTAAAAGTTGTTGGTTGTGTTGATGCTTTTAACTGGATGAGCAGAATGATGGTGCAAATTACAACATGTGATTAATTCGTTGGGTGAGCCAAGTGTTGGTTGAGCAAGATAGTGTTTTCTAAACCTTGAAGAAATATGTTTTTAAATGTTTCTAAATATCCTACCAAATATAGGGTTTACAAAAGGGAATACATAAAAAAGAATATATACATTGATATGTAAGTGTGTTTCTCTGCATGCGTGCATATGCGTGTGTGTGAATCTTTGTGAGTTTGTCTAACTAACAATATCTATTGTCTGGCTACATTTATTCAAATAATACTTGAAAAAAATGGCCAAAGGTTTTTAAATACAATTCAACCTTCCCTTATTAGCTAATCAACGATAGTTTGATGTATGTAGGATATAATTTATTACATCTATTCCACAAAGCCACAAAGTGTGATATAAGAACCTTATTCAATTTCTCACTACTTTGTATCTTAATCTCCATTGTTTATATACTCAATAAAGCTTATGTCACTCAAACCATAAGCTATAACTTGAATAGTGAACAATATTATTTGAACAATCAATTAGACACTCAAACAATAGTAGTCTAACACTACAATAAGTGTTATCATTTAAATCTTTCTTAAGCAACTATTAGCATTTTTTTTGCTATGATAGCAAATGCATCATGGATCGTTTGATTCATGATAATGATATTATTTTAGTGTATCATGAATTGTGTTCGAAGATAAGTAAGAAAGTATTTTAGAGTAGACTAATTATACTAAAATAAAATTTTAAATTGACATGTCTTGAAAAATGAAACTTAATCAGTCTAATTTTAGTGAAATAAACAATAATTAAACTTAAAGATAAAGTGAAATTGGAATTTTAACTTTTGGTTTAAAGAGTCAACCATGCGAAATTAATATGTTGGATTTCTTTACCCATTTACCAAAATTTGTAAGGAGTCATGATGTAGTATGGGTAATACTTGATTGATTGACAAAGAGTGTCCATTTACTACTTGTGAGTTTGAGCATATCTATAATCAAGTTGGCACAATTGTATATTAAAGAGGTTTTGAGATTGCATGGAGTACCTTCAACATTATATTTGATAGAGATCTCAGGTCCGCTTCCCCATTTGGCAGACTCTGCAAGATGCATTGAGAACTAGATTCAGAATGAGTTCTGCATATCATCCTTAAATAGATAGACAATTTGAGAGAATAATCCAATCTTTAGAAGATCTGTTGAGGACATGTGTATTGAATCATTTGGGTAGTTGGGATGAAATGTTGCTTGTGGTGGAGTTTACATACAATAATAGTTTTCATGTTTGTATTGGGATGACACCATATGAAGCTTTATATGGAAGGAAGTGTAGAACTTTTTTATGCTAGTATCAAGATGGAGAAGCGATCTTGGTTTGACCAGAGTTACTTCATCAAGCCACTGAAAAGGTGAAGCAATTTTATGAGAGGATGAAGACTTCTCATAATAAACATAAACCTTATGCAGATAAGAGGAGGAAGCCTTTAGAGTTTACAGCTCGAGACCATGTATTTTTTAGCGTAACACCTACTAAAGGTGTAGGGAGAGCTATTATATCAAGAAAGTTATCTCCTAAGGGACCTTATCATATTATGAGAAAGATAAGTCTAGTGGCCTACGAGATCGCTCTACCTCCTTAGTTAGTAAACCTATATGTATTTCATGTAATTAAGGAAGTATGTACCTGATGGTAGGCATGTATTGGAGGTGGATGATGTACAAATCAGGGAGATTCATTTGTTGTCGTTAGGATCCTTGTGTTTATGCAAGATTTATCTATATAATTGATCAAGATATTGACAATTAACAGATAATCCCATTGCTCATTTGCTAAGAAATTAGGTTTGAATATTTTTGTAGATTAACATTGATTATTGATAGAAAAGAAGATAAATTTTGTTATGCATTAGACTGAAGATTAGTGGGATCTAACATTAACAAGTTCATCATTTATTATTAATTCTTTTTCTGTCTTCACTTGTTGATAAAAATACAAAATATTCTTTTAAATTATTTTCAATTCCTGCACCTATCATAAATTTATGAAATTGTTCATAAATCTAAATGTTTATTATAATTGTTTAAATTGTTTTATGTTGCACAAATCTTTTGGGAAGCACAATAATTTTTTTACTTGCTACATTACGAGTGGTGCACCTGCTATCATTGCAAATTTTACTAACATAAAAGAGTCATTAGAAAAAGTCATTGATTAACCTTATTGTACGATGATGATTCATTTTTGGATGTGGCTGTGTGGATTTCACAACGGAAGGATAACATGACAGGTATAAATCTCTGAATTTAATCCAATGCACGAGTCTTCCGAAAATATAATTAAGTGTCTATGTGTATTGATGAGTGGATTTCTGATCTAAGTGAAATTGATTTGAATTGATTATAGACAATTCATATGTTATATATATATATATATATATATATATATATATATATATAAAATGAAAATGTGATAATATGTTTTTATTGTATTAATTGAAAATTTTAATTATATTGAAAATTTTTAAATTACTAATTTACCTTATTTTATGTGTTATTTATTTATTTTAAAATATATGATGAACGTTTGTTAAAAACAGATGATGTGACATGTGATAAAATTTTACAGGAAACAATTTTTCTTTTTTTATGTTTATAAGTTTCTTTTGGATAATTATTTATATTTTAAAATGTTTATAAAAAGAGAGATATTTTATAATATTTTATGAATAATATGAAGGTATGAATCTTAATTATTGATCTAATTGCATGATACGGTCCTTAAAAAATATAACTAGAGATATCAAGATTTAGTTTATAAATAAATATTTATATATGTATGTAGATATTATATATATATATATATATATATATATATAATATAATATATAGAGAGAGATAGATAAATAGAGAGAGAGAGAGTTATGTAATGTTATTCATATATTTTCTTTAATTCTAAAGAAAATGTTGGATAGTTACTGCTTAAACTAATTCATAATAATATTTATTTTTAAATTGTTCCATGAAGTTGTTCTAGGCGTAGTATAAAACGACTTTTTCTTACATCATTAAATTACTTTGATAATTCATGAACTTATTAAAGAAAAAATAAATTTAACAAAAACTCCATGATAAAGGTAAAAGAGGCATCATATTCTAGAACATGGTGGAAATAATATATTTAGAAATAACTTTAATGTTTGATTACGTCACATATGCTCAAACTCGTTAATTCAATCATAATCATAATATAATAAATATGATTAGTTTTTAGTCTTCTAGATTTAAGAATATTTATGACATGCACAAAAATTATCAATGATAATCTATGTGAAATAATAATTATATATTAAACATAGCCTCTTGGAATAACTGTCATCTTAGTCTACTTTTTGTTTTTTGTTTTTAATTCAAAAGTTGAAGGCATATGGAAGTTTTCCCCCTTCTTTCACCTTATAAAAGTTTTTCATCTTCCTAATAAATTAACTAATACGGTTAAAATATTATGGTGGCTATTTTTTTTTTATATTTATAAATGAGTATTATGCAAAGGCTGAATTACTTTTTATGCTCAATTTTTTTTGAATGCTTTAAATTTGGACTAAATTTATTTATTTTTCTCAAATACAAAAATAATTGTTAATTCTATGATTTAAAAAATACTCTATTTTTGTCCTTACACGGATACTACAAATTTTACAAATTGGGATAAAAATTGACCTATTCCCAAATTAGGTTGTTTTAAGTTAGTCACTTTTAAAATTGAGGGAATCAAAAGCAAACTTAACTAGAATCTAAGAAATAAAAAATGTTTAAATATTTTGTAATACTAATGAAATATGCAAATAAAATATCGTAAATTGTGTCTCCCTTCTTCTATTTATCGTAACAAAATAACAATGATGAATAAAAACATTTTTAATAACTACGTCCTTCTACACGAGTGTTTTAATAAAATGCTCCTTCAATGAGAACATTTTGTAAATACTTTTCTTAACAGTTTATCTCTTTCAATTTTAACATTTCGAAATTAATTTTAAATTTTTTTAAAGAAATTATAAGTAGTTTGCAATAAATTGTTTATAATTATTTAAATGTAATCACGTGTTAAAAATTTATTTATTTTAATTTAAATCATAGTATACTACATAAATGTAAACATTTGCTTATAATTTTCAGTTGTGTAAAATAAATATTGTCAAATAAGGTTTAATCTAATCAAATATTTGTCAAATAAGATTTAATCAAATATTTGTCATGTGTTATGCTGTGTGTATATGGAAAAAAACTACTTAATAGAATAAGATTTTATCCATTGGACATTAGTGATTTGTATCTTCAGATCTAAGAGGCTACTAAGCACGTCTACAAGCTAATGGCATAAAGAAAATCCAAAAAGTGTAAGTTATTTACGAACAAATAAATCATACAAAAATATTAGTTAATGAAGCATGTTTCTTGGGAGAATGAAACACAAGATTTATACACACATGTTACTCCCATGTTATGAGAATAGATCAAAGATCATAACGAAGTTACAAAGTTCTCTAGAAGCATATTTTTTTTCACCTACCATCACAAAATTTCCTTCTTTATGGTGATGATACCTTATTAAAAGAAAGATATTTTATTTTTCTCATTTCATTCAAATCTCCACTTCTATTGGAACTCAAAGTCACTTTCTTGACATTGAATTTTTACATATGAATGATATTTTATTCCTCATATAACATGATCTCTCGTATATATTATAAAAATATTGGGATTATCACTATACAAAAATTATTGAATTATTACTGTGACTATTATTGTTAGAATTTTATAAATATTATTATTATTATTGTCATAATAATAATAATAATAATAATTACTTTTATTATTATCTTAAATTATTATTTTTTTATCATAATTATTAATGTTATAATAATAATAATAATTATTATTATTATTAATACATAACGCTTTAAGGTATTTAGCACTTAACTTACAAATATATTGTAACGATGGATAATGTGACATTCAATTTACTATCATATTTTATTAAAGGATAAGTGTTATTATGAATTACCGATAGATTCTACTAACAGGTAATATGATGTTATTAATTGGTGACAGATTTAATTAAGGATAAACATTGTTGTGCATTATCGATAGATAATATGTTGTTGTCAATTACTAATTAATTTTACTAATATATAATATGATATTACCAATTACAGACGAATAATCACTTTTGATATAATCATTTGATATGAAATCATTTGATTTCAGTTATAATATGTAATTTTTATCCTTGTGTCATATTGAATAATCTCACTTTTAACTATACTACAATTGACTCAATTTACTTTTCGGAGAGACCACATCATAAGTCATGATGAATGAATATTCTTTACAAGATATTATTTTAAGATCAACTAGAATAATCTATAACTCATCATCATGCACTTTAGTGTTTCTATCAATTTATTTACACTTAAAAACATATACTTTGAATTTGACATAATCGACCACCTAAATTTTGTCAATAACTTTAAAATAACTTACGAATACATAACAAGATTATTATTTTTAAACTAGCAAAGTTCACAATATCTATCTCAATAGCAATACTACTCTTTTGCATACTTTTGTCACCTAGAGACTTTGTATAAAAAGAAATGTTAATATCATATACAATTGAAGTTATGACCTCAAAGTTAATTTTTTTTGCCAACCATTTTAAAGCCTCAATATCACAATCTTATTAAATTGGTTTGTGACTTTAACGACATTACCTATATCGACCACCACATCATCATCATCAGAAAATCTAAATTTAATTAAGTGTTTATTTATTTATATTAATGTTCATCCAATTACATATATTTTCTTTACAACTATTTATATAAAACTTCAATTTTTCTTTAACTAAATATTCAAATATTTTCTTATTTATTTTATCATTATCTACTTCTAATTCACTTACAGTTCATGTTTTTTCTTTATTTTTTAGTCCCTTCCATTATTTTTAAATAAAAAAATCTAATTTGGAATTCAATTTTTCGGAAACCAAATGGTGACATGTAAATGAAAAATGCTATCTGTATAAATATTTGATATAATGTGCTATTAAAAAAATAACCCTAACTGTGTTATTTGAGTGAAATTTATGAAATGATTCATTAAGATTATATATATATATATATATATATATATATATATATATATGTTGTTTATATTGTATATTTATGAAAAGTATATTTCAATCATTATTTCACTAATTATAAATTTTATTTATATTGTATATTTAATATTTATTATATTATTATATGTGGAAAAGTATATTATATTTATTTTTCAGATAAAAATATTCAATTTATTTATATTATATTATATACACATGATTTTAAAAGAAATTCATAATTCAGTTTGGCAGATAGGAGATTTCGGAGTTCACAAAAGTAAATAATGTTATGTAGTAAACAAAGAACAGAGTATGGTATTTTGGGAATAAGAATTGCCATCGTCTTCCAAGTTCAAATATATATGTTTTCCAACAATATAATAAAAAGGCTCTTAGGAAGAGATTTGCCTCCTGGAACATTTTGGAATATGGAAAACATCCTCTCCGAATTAAGTCAACTCCTACTCACATAATTGAGCAACAGGCCACTAATAAATGAAAAAAAAAATATCATATAAATATTTAACATGATTATTTTGAAAAGGTTAGGATTAAAATATAAATTTTAAAATAATCAATAGTTATTTAAGGGATTAAATTTTATTTTATAGGATAAATATCTAGTCAATGATTAACTACTATAGTTGGGGTCAATAATGAATTTATATATATATAATTGATAAAATGATAGAAAGGAAAGTATCAAGTAAATTAATCCGAGATTTAAAACTAATAGGAAATCATCAATAAATACTTTGATTATGGTCTGTTGAGACACCTCTCATTTTTATACGTAAATTATGAGGGATAAGATCCATGCCAATAATTATTGATTTTATTTAGGTTTAAATAAACATATAATTGTGCGGATGTTGCCTCTTTGTTTCCTTTGGGTGGAGTATATGTGGCTAGTCTCTGTACTTCATCTTTCCAACCAATCATTTCAAACATTTTGCTTGTACACCCAACCACGTGCCCAATCATTTATTCTCAACCTCTTCTTCATCACTTTATTATTATTTTAGTTCGTACACATAATTTTGTAGTCATTATTATTTATAAATATATGGAGACATCCATGTTTGATTACACTTTCTATATTGATTTGTCAATAATAAATATTCTATATTTTATTTATACCATTTTAATATGAAAATAATAATTCAAAATAATTTTAATTTGATTGATTTAATTTATAAATGTATTGGACGAATATTAGCTCAAAAATATCTTGAATTATTGAGGTAAGAAAGTCTAATTTATTAGTTGATTATTACAAACTACTTTATGTATATCGTTAGAAGTCTAAAACCGTCTTGATCTTTTTTAAATAATAGATTTTAAGTCTAACTCAATATTATAAATTGGTTTATAAGATGAGGTTTGTATCCACTTATATACTAGAAAATTACCTTATCTTTAGTCGATATGAGATCTCCAACATAACCCCCCATGTTGAGACTACCCAACTCGTACGTGACACTAAATATCTATGGGTGGTTCAATAGTGGATGACACAATAGACCCATCAAACTTAGCTAAGACATGCTTTAGATGGATCTGATACTATCATAAAAAATAAATTTTAAGCTTAACTCAACCTTACAAAACCAGTTTATAAGGTGAGTTTTTCACCCACTTATATATATATATATATATATATATATATTATGAAATGATCTTATTTCTATTCGATTTGAGATCTTCAACCAATTTACCTAAGATGTCTCAATAAAGAAACAAAAATATTTGCATGCCAATGACATGTTAATAAACACTTGATACTTAATCACATTGTAAAAACACTAATAAAAGATTAAGATGATATGAGTTCATCCTCAGTTTTCAAAACTTTATCTTTCGTGAGATATCAATGAAGAAACTTAGGAAGGAATAACAACCTTGTTTTGTTTATTGCTAATTAATGATTTGGATTTAGTTAGAGACAGTAAGAAAATTGTTTGTAATTCAGTAGACTGTCTACTGACACCGACACATAAAAAATAATAACAAAAAATCCACAAGAGCAATTAAACAGTTAAACAGAAAGAGTAATGAAGGATGTATACGAGGAATTTAATGTGGTTCAGTAGAAGTGTTAACTAATTTCAATCTCTATTTATACTGAGAAATTCACTAAGAACAGAGATTCCAACACAAGGTTTCATTTATAGTGAACTCTCAACTTTAAGTTAGTTACAATTGTTCATACAAGGTCTTATTTATACAAAAAAAATAAAAAATTGATGAACTAACTTTTGTAATACATGCCAAAAGTAGTTTGAGAAGACACATAAACAATGCTTCACTTTTGAACTCGAAACCTGGGACAAACATTTTGATACCTTTTGGTGCTCTGAAGACAAAAGCTCTAAGAAGAAGACAAATTATCTAATCAAGACGGAAAATCTTGTTCCATTATATGCTCTTAAGATATTAGACAATCTACTACATTAGACAGTGTAGGAACCATAGAACAAGATTTTTATTGAACCAATCTTTACAAGTCTCCACCTTGGTTCAACACAAATATTATAAGTGTTAAAACACTCATTGCCTATAAGTCTATCACATGATTAATCACCAATCAGCTGGATTAAAGCCAAGCTTTGAAAGAACTTACTGTCAGACAAGACTTTTTCATATCAATAGGATTATGATCTATTGAGACCTTCACAGATCCTAGAGCAATATTCTCTATCATGAAATGATTTTTCATCTCAATGTGTTTAGTTCTTTCGTTATAGACTTAATTCTTAGATAGTTGTATAACACTACTGTTGTCACAATAGACAATGAAAACTTGGTCTTGCACCTTCAAAGTTTTGGTTAGAACCTTAAGCTCTTTGGTTAGAATCTTCAACCATAAAGCTTCTTTCTCAGCCTATATCATGACAATTTACTCTACCTCAGTAGTTGACAAAGCCACTACCTTTTGTAGACTGACTTTCCAGGTAATAGCAGTACCATAGGTATTAATACATAGTCCGTGAGAGATTTTTTGGTGTCCGAACACTTAACAAAGTTTGAGTCAACAAATACTTTATTGAAACATCTTTGGTAGATTGTATAGCTCCACTATAAACCAAGATTCTTCCAAGCGATCCTTTCAAATAACTAAGAATCCACTTTAGAGCTTGCCAATGAGTTTATCCAGGATTAGACATGAACTTGCTAACTACACTCATAATGTAAGTTATGTCAAGGTGCACGTAGACTGTCACATAGAAGACAATAATTAAAAGAACAAGACTAAAATAAATAAAGAAGTAGATTAATTCTTAGTTCATTCATCATTGAAGTCTTCATCAGTTGTCATCATATATTTATCATGCATCCAATTTCTAAACAAAATCAAATTAATGAAACAAGCATCAATCAATTCAATAAATTCATTACCCGCATCTAAGCTCATACATGTGATATATTGAGTCTTTAACCTCTAGAATTAAGTAAATAAAAAATTGTTTAGGATTAAGCAACTAAACAAGAATATTACTTAAAGAACAGAATCAAAGTTAACAACAAGTTCAAAAGACAATTCCAATGTAGATATTAATATTAAAAAGGACAAGACTATTTAGTGCAATATGTTACAAAGATTGAAGAACAAAAATAAATTACACAAATCTTAGATTTCAATGTAAGATCACAAGAAAGTCAACCCAGAAAGATTTAGCCTTTCATGCCTAAGACAAGAAGAAGAAAATTACAACAAAATAAAGTAAAAAATAGAAAATAAAAAAATGACACAATTAGGGTTTCTACAAGTCCAAGCAAGAGTGTTGGAGTTTAGGGTGAGATTTTAGGTTCGTATCCAAATTTGTTTATAGGTTTCCCTAGGTCACTAAATTTATTTCAAAGGTGTAATCTTTGGGTTTTGCTAATCCAGTCCAGAGTAGTAGAATTTGCTACAAGTGGTCCAATGAGCCTTGAAAAATTAGATAATCTAATGCACCATGACAAGTAGACCTTCCAATGCATGCATCAACTTAGCTTTTCAATCTTCAAAGCACTTTATTCCTTTACTACACTCAAAATCCTAGCTTTCCAAAGCCATTGGAATTTTTGAAAGTAATCACATACAATTCAAGATGTCATCAAAACAAGATAAGAAGGTCAATGGGCTTAAAAGTTTGAATTTAATCAATAAATGTAGTTAAGGTCCAATTAAACCCAACTGGGTAAATTCCATTAAAATAACAAATTTATTTTTAATTATAGTCTAAGAAAGCTAAATTTGCTCATCACAATGCTTACAATGAACTCATTAAATCGCTAATTCCATTGTCTCGGGGATTGTTTTAGACCATACAAAGATTTGTTTAACTAAGAAACATAACCCTTTTTGTCTCCTACATCAAGTCCTTCTACTTGTTTCATGTAAATGGTCTCATCTAAGTCTCAAATAAAAATTTAGTCTTAACATCCATTTGCTCTAGCTCTAGTTAAACCTCAGCAACCACAACTAACAACATCCATGTGGATTTGTGCTTCACAATTGGAGAGAACACATCTTATAATAAATTCTTTCCCTCTTTATAAAGCCTCTAGCTACAAGTCCTGCCTTGAATCTTTGTTGATAAATTCCTAGACAACCATCCTTTCATTTAAAAATCCATTTACTAATGACCAATCTATAACCCTCAGGTTTACAAACAATAGAGTCATATATTGTTAAGATAAAGAGACTTCATCTCCTTATTCAAAATGTCTAACCATTAAGTCTTCTTCTTACTTGCTAAGGTAGGCGATACACTAGAAGGTTCATTTTCTAACACCTAACTAGTAACCACTAAGGAATATAGAATAAGCTCTGCATAATCATACCTCTCTAGAGCTCCTATCGTTCTCTTTTGTTCTATCTCTGGCCAGTTTGGAACCATCAACAAGTTGGTCTTCACCAGACATAAAAAAACTTTTATCATCTTCAGACACATCAACCAAGTGTCTATTTTCATTAAACATGATGGTGTATCATCTTTAGACTCATCTCGTCTACTAGACTCCACCTCAATGTTAGCCTTTTTGCCATCACAGCTACCTTCAGGCTTACATTTTGAAACTTATAGTTTGTAAGCCGTTACAATTTAATTGAAGACAATGTCTCTATCAATGATACATTTCTTGCATCTTGGCTCATGGCACCATAGATGGTATCCATTCACACCTTCTGAATACCTAATAAATATACATTTATCACCATGAACATCAAATTTACCTTGTCTAATGTGAGTATAGGCAACACAAGCAAAGATTCTTAGATTATCAAGGTAGGGGTGTTCTAACCAGACTTCCTTAGGAGTCTTCATCTCAAGTGTTGTTGAGGGACATTTGTTGATCAGATAAGCAACAACAAAGTATGTTCAGCCCAAAAAACCTTTGGTACTCAAACACTCAACATCATGTACCTCACTTATTCTAGAATTGTCCTATTAAATCCCTCTACTAGGACATTATGCTAAGGAGTTCCTACAACAATCCAATGCCTCACTGTGTCATATTCTTTGCAGAAGGTGTTAAACAACTTTGAATAAAACTCAAGACCATTATCAATTTAGAACCTCTTCATCATCTTACCAGTTTAGTTCTCCACTAGACACTTCTAACTCTTGAAATTCTCAAACGCTTTGTGTTTGGTCTTCTTAGGGTATACCCATAACTTCCTTGAATAATGATCAACAATCGGTAAAAATTATCTAACTCCAAATTGTGATGGAGTTGTAGACAGTCCTCATAGGTTAACATGGACGTAATAAAGGGTTACCTCTACCCTTTATTGTCCTATATTAAAATGGATTTCACAAGCTTTTCCTTGGACACAGTGTTTACAAAGTTTCAACTCATCAAGTTTGTCACTCCCAAATAAGCTTTGTTTATCCAACTTTACTAAGCCTTTTTTTCGCTTACATGACCTAACCTTCTATGTCATATTTATGTCTTTGATAAGACAGTCTTCTCAGCAGTAGATGCTAACTGAGATACTATAACACCTTCCAAGGCTTATATGTTCTTTTCCTCAAACCCTTCATAACAACCAAGAATCCCCTTAACACTTTCAACACTCCCTTTTCACCTTTGAACACATATCCCTTTTTCTCAAGTTTACCAAGAGATATTAAGTTCCTTTTGAAGCTAGGAACATATTAACTTCTTCAACCACCTTCTCAGTTTCATCATGCAAACGAAACTTGGTTGTTCAAACTTCAGTTATCTTATAAAATTTGTTATCATCAAGGACAATTGAACCTCCTTCAAGTTCTGTAAACTCTTGGAATCATATAGATTAGGTGTCATGTGACACAATAAACTCTTGTAATCATATAAATTAGGTGTCATGTGACACAAACATCCAAAGTCCAAAATCTGTTCACAGTCATCAGTACTACTCGACACCATGAGGACCTTTAATGATTTATTTTTCACTAGAGCCGTTTCACCAGATGTAGAAGGTCCATTAGACCATCCACTAGACCCAGATGGTCTATCAGGGTTACTAGTCTTTTTTCGCCTCAAAGGACCATATTTATCGTGTGTCCTTCCTTCTTGCAATGATAATACTTGTAAACATTCACTACTCTTCCATCACAAGTCTTTGATTTCGACATTCATTTAACTCCTTTATCATCCCTGGTAAACGATATCCCCTTTGCTACAAGGCCATTTGCAAAATGAGAAGCCTTATTCTCAAACTTCTTGTTCAACCCATTCAAGCTTATAGTAGCCTAAACCTCTTTAAAAGATAGAGTCTCTCTTCCAGGCAACAAGGATGTTTTGAAATGATCATGCTTCTTAGGAAGAGGACACAATAATATCAACACTTGATCTTCATCATCAATTTAAATATCAATACTTTTAATATCAAGAATCAACTTATTAAATTCATCCAACTATTCGCTAACTACCTTGTCATAACTCATCTTGTACTAGTACAACACTTGCTTCATATACAGACGGTTCACTAGGTATTTAGTCATGTACAAGCTTTGTCCATAACACTATTGCGATCTTCTCCTTCGATACTTGCCTTAACACCTTATCTCCAAGATCCAGAACAATTGTGTTATGAGCCTTCTCCAACAACCTTTCTTGTCCTTCTTAGCCATAGTTATGTCAAGCTTGAATTCACGTTCCAAAGCTTCAAGGAGGCCTCGTTGAACCAAAAGAGCACACATCTTCATAATTTCTGAACCTCATACTTTGAGGAAGTCATGATGATTGAGTTTCCTCACTCCATGTTCTCCACACCAATTTGTAAAGAAATAGATCACATTTCACTAGACTATCTACTAGTACAAACATATAATAAAAGATAAAAAAGAATCCGCAATAAGAGTTAAACGATTAAACAGAAAGATTAACAAAGAAAGCACACAAGAAATTTAAAGTAGTTTAATTGAAGTATAAACTAACTTTAATCTACATCCACACAGTAAAAATAATTCACTAAGAACAAATATTACAACACAAGATTATCTTACAGTAAACTCTCAACTTTAGATTGGTTACAACTGTTCATACAAGATCTCATCATTTAAACAGACAAAATAACAACCAAACTAACTTTTGCAAAACAAACCATAAATAGTTAGAGAAGACACGTGGACAATTCTTCACTTTCGAACTCGAAACATCAACTTGTCTGTTAACAAACAAAAAAGTTATAATTGATGTGGAATAGGTAGATATTATGATACTTTATGATGGTTTGAAAACATATGTTGCATGATTTAATGTCCAAGATTTTTAGAGATAGAATAAAAACAACAACTATAAGCTTTGGTTTCTGTATTGGTATGTCTGAAACAAAGTTAATTAGTTTACAATATACGAGGAGAAATATGACTATAATATTCTCATGGATAATTATACACCTTGTAAATCCATAAATATTAAGTTCATATAAATGATAGAATTATAAAAACGTTGTCCAATTTTCATTACTTAACTTAATTGAAGAATAACCTAATTTTAGTAATTGTATTAAAAGTTAAAGATTTTTCTTATAATGTTGATGGTGAAGTAATGTTTATCTTATAGAAGTATCTTACTGTAATGTAAGACAATATAGAAGTTAACTTGTACATTTTGCTCAAGTACACCGTAATAGACTTATCTCATCTATTTCTCAATTTAATTACAATAATTCCTTAATATATCTGTCTGCCGGACAAGTTCTGTTATTTAACTTGAAAACAATACAATTTTTGAAAAAAAAAAAAAGAATGTTTTAAACAAGATTTCGATAATAAATGTATACTAATAACTAAAATTCCTTACATGAATGAATAATTTACAAAAAAAATCTATACATGAAAACAATAATACTCTGAAAGA
>Ga0209489_104571_pt1 | contig 25336 bp, 22 predicted proteins | sample SiratrowhiteBW_FD_187527 | JGI IMG/M metagenome (GOLD analysis project Ga0209489, IMG submission 187527) | Root nodule microbial communities of legume samples collected from California, USA - Siratro white BW (SPAdes) (version 2) | ecosystem: Host-associated > Plants > Roots > Nodule | place...
AAAAAAAAAAAAAAGAAAATAAAAAATAAATTCAAACTAATTGTTGTTACTGTAAAAAAAAAGGTAAGTTCTAAAATGCACATCAAGTAAAAAAAAAAGAAATATAATAGTAATCCGGTAAAATAATAGGATGCATAAAAAAGAAAATGAAAACAAACAACTCTTAATGAAAGCTTTCATGAATAAAAATTAAATGGTTCACTACATCTTCTACAAGAGAACCCAAAGATTCATATAAAATTTTATCTTCTCTAATATAGTGGATAATATAAGAACTAAAAAACATAAAATAATTGATACAAAAGGACATAAGTATATATTGAGAAAGAGTGTACATAAAATCATGGCATTTTATCAAAGGCATGGAAAAAAAGAAATTTAATTTGTCTTTATATAATTTTTGTGAACACTTGAAATTTCAAAGTCTGTAATTATGTCATATTCTAAATTTGATGTCATTGTAGACATAATTTTCTAACCCAATAAAAGGGATAGAGAAGAAGTATAAGACAACACTCATATCTATTATACTTTTCGTAATTGTTTAAAACCACTAATAATTTGGATAAATATAATTTTCTGAAAATGGAGATTATAATATATGACACACAAATTATAAAAATATATACATCAAACTAGTTATCTAATATTTCTTATTTAAATAAAAATAAAAATATTTCATTATTCATTATGTAATCATAATAATTTATCTAATTATTACGATCCTAATTGTATGACAATTCTGTTGAGAAAATTAAAAAAAAATACTAGAAAATAAATTCAAACTAATTCTTCTTACTGTAAAAAAAAGTAAGTTCTAAACAACACATCGAAGTAAAGAAAAAAAGAAAAAAGAAAAGAAAGATAATAGTAATAATAGGTAAAACAATGGGATGCATAAAAAGGAAAATGAAAACGAACAACTCTTAATGAAACCTTTCATTAATAAAATTTAAATGGTACACTACATCTTCTATAAGAGAACCCAAAGATTCATATAAAATTTTATCTTCTCTAATATGGTGGAGAACATAAGAACTAAATAACCTAAAATAATTGATACAAAAGGACAGAACTATATATTGAGAAAGAGTGTACACAAAATCATGGCATTTTATAAAAGGCATAGAAAAAAAGAAGTTTAATTTGTCTTTATAAAAATTTTGTGAAGACTTGAAATTTCAAAGTTTATGCAATTATGTCATATTGATGTCATTGTACACATAATTTCTAACCCAATAAAAGGGTTAGAGAAGAAGTATAAGACAACACTCATATCTATTATACTTTTTGTAATTGTTTAAAACCACTAATAATTTGGATAAATTTAATTTTCTGAAAAAAGAAATTATTATATATGGCACACAAATTATAAAAATATATACATCAAACTAGTTATCTAATATTTCTTATTTAAATAAAAATAAAAATATTTCATTATTCACTTATGTAATCATAATAATTTATCTAATTATTCCGATACTATTTGTATGAAAATTCTGTTGAGAAAATTACAAAAAAGAAATACTAGAAAAGAATTCAAACTAATTCTTCTTACTGTAAATAATAGTAAGTTCTAAAAAGCACATCAAGTAAAAAAAAAAAAAAAAAAAAAAAAAAAAAGAGATAATAGTAAAAATAGGTAAAATAATGGGATGCATCAAAAACAAAATGAAAACAAACAACTCTTAACGACAACTTTCATTAATAAAAATTAAACGGTACACTACATGTTCTATAAGAGAACCCAAAGATTAATATAAAATTTTATCTTCTCTAATATGATGGATAACATAAGATCTAAACAACAGAAAAAAAAAAAAAACCAAAAAATAAATAAAAAAAAAAAACAAAACAAAAAAAAAAAGGATGTTTATCTCTTATGTTTGAGAAAAATAAAAACAAAAAAAGAGAAACAAATCAAAATTGAAGAACACAAATCTCTCCATCGTTTCTTTTTTAAAGCATCCATTTTATTAGGTTTTTTAGCAACCTTAGAAGCATCCTTCCTTATCTCCCAGGTTTCTTTGAAATCTGAATATACACATCTAACTCATCCAAATAATTAGCAAACCCATGCTCCACCCGAGCTTTCCAGTACTTAGAAACTATCCTACACTTCTCCTCAAACTTAGAAAAAGTCTGAGAAGCCTAGCATCCCATTATAGCCCACAATGTATGAACCTGCAAGAGTAGTGGCATCAAACTTAACCCCAACAGAACCTCGATGAGCTAATTAAGTGGCTTTTCGAGCAACTTTAGAAGCAAAAGAGTTTGAGTTAGAAGCCTCATCATCAACATATTTGCCCACCTCTTAGAAACCAAACTCTGCTCCATCTGAATGGGAGCAACACTATCATTTTGAAAAGATTTTCCATTCATATCTCTCCCTCAATCTGGAACATCTTGTAAAGAATTTTCATCAAGAAGAACAAGATTTTTGCTAGGAATAGATTGCACATCTATTTCTTGTGACTGGTCTAAAGCATTATGCATTGTATAATTTGTTTTAGGAATAATGTTATCCATAATAGGAAAAGATGCAAAAGAATTGGAAAGAGCCAAACCTGCAGGAGGACAAAATCACCTTTAGGAGGAATTAGCTTCATAGGAGGAACAATATCACCATTCTGTACTGTATCAATAAGCCTTTTCGGCTATTGACTCACTTATTCCATATCATCTCTCAGTACTGTATCCGTATCACCTCTCAATATTGTGTTAGTAAGCCTTTTCGACTATTGACTTCTTCCGTATCAGTTCTTGGCACCATATTAGTGAGCCTTTCGGCCTTCACTTGTGTCTTCCGCATCACTCTCGGTTGCCGCATCAGTGAGCCTTTCGACCTTGCCTTGTGCCTTTCGCATCACTCTTGGTTGTCGCATTAGTTAGCCTTTCAACTTTGACTTGTGTCTTCCGCATCACTCTTTGTTGTTGCATCAATGAGCCTTTCAGCTTTGACTTACGTCTTCCACATCACTCTCGGTTACATCAGTAAGTCGTATGACTAGACCCAAAAGGACCACCAGTGAGTTCAGTTTTGCATAAAATATTATTTATTTAAATATTAATAATAATAGTAGAGATAAAGCTTAAATCACTGTTTGCATCTAATGCTCGGATAAAATTAGATAAACTTGGGTCATTTATCATTATTTCACTATGCCACATTAGCATGATCACGTCAGCTTTATCATTACGTTAACAAAATTTCACCATTAGAATCTAACTAGTTTTCAACTAAATGAAACTAATTAATGATTACAAATGACCCTTTAAATAGGTGAACCTGGTCCAAATAGGTGAATCTCGTCCCCCAAAATCCATATTTAAAATACACTCAAAAGGAAACCCATAAAGTCTGTATGTCACTTTGAAATCTGCACGCAACTTTCTAACAAAGGTAAGGGAAAGGATTTACACCTTCCTTATTTTTTACCAATTTTGTTTATTTCATTTCAGTATTAAAATTATTATTTATACTGATTTTAACTTATAATTTTCTTGTATTTTATGCCGTGATTTTGTTATTTATTTCCACACATGATCATGTTGTGATTTATTGGGGTACTGGAGGATTTATTCCTTGAGATTCCAAATGAGCAGAAGTTATATATTGTAGGCTGGAGGTTGATATTATGATTACTCATTTATCCTGACTATTCATTACTATTGTTATCCCCACATTATTTACAAGTCAAATAAATTTTTATTTACAAAATATCTATATACCATGGTGATGTATTTGAAAAATGAAAGTTTGATATTCCTAAATTATTTAGAATTTTCACCATTTACCACTTTTATTATTTTAAAGGCTATTATTTAAAAACGTATGTATATCTCACTTTTTCCTCTTTATTTCTTGTCGTTGAATAAGAAATAAGTCAAATGATAGATTGAAGATAAATGGATGCCCCCAACATTCCTCTTTCTTTTATGGTAGACATTTCTGCATTTTTCTAGGAAAAGGACTGACACACTAATGTAGTAGAGAATTCTGTAAACTTCACTGGAACTACCCATTCTACTTTATTGTTCACTCAATTCGAGGACGTCCCATTGGTGTTGGTCAATCCTGTTGTCATAACCTTCTCCATGCCACCGACCATGCATAACAATCCTATGGTCAACTCGTTTGCGCCAACTTTATAATTGAGAACCTTGTTGTCGTAACCTTCTCCATGCCACTGACCATACATAACAATCCTTTGGTCAACATGTTTGCGTCAACTTTATAATGAAGAACAATATTAGCAATGTATAATTAATATTAGGGATGATTTTGTACAATATATGTAACCTTTATGCATTATATATATATATATATATATATATATATATATATATATTTTATAACGAAGTGAAATGTAAATTATATATGGAAAATGTACAATTTAATATAGTTTATTTGTTGTAAAATAAATTTCTTGTAAAAATATATCTAATATAATGGGAAATTTTGTTTTACTTATAAAGGTACAAACGAGTTCATCTTTATTGTTTCCTTCTCTAATTGAGATTATTATAAGGGATGTTCATCGAATCATATCCCTAAATTAACTTCTTTACTTGTTTTTGCTTCAAAATTTCATGCATAACAAATTGGAAATTCTTAATAGTTGGACGTTTTCTCCATCAGTCATATTTTATACATATGTTACATTTTGCTAAATTTTTAGTAAATTTCAAATTAAGGAAAAATAGAATCCTCCGTTTCATTTTATTAATTAATTTGGGACGTCATGACAAAGAGTGGTATCATAGCAATGATTCATGATAGATCTATAAAATGTATAGAATTTGTACTGACATGTGAAAATTTCATATGGAGAATTCAAGAAATGATGAGTTGACAGAAGCAGTGCATGCTATCAGAGACATGGGCACTGCACTGTTAAGGAATCAAAGGTCTGATAAAACCACCGAGTCTCAAGGTTTAGTGGAATTTAGGAGAAAAGAACCTCCACAATTCTATGGAGGTTATAACCTAGAAAAAGCTGAATTATAAGTTATAGAAATAGAGAAAATATTTCAGGTGATGAACTGTTCTGATAAACAGAAGGCAAATTATGTTGTATTTATGTTAATAGGAGAAGCAAAATATTGATGGGATAATACCAAAAGATTATTAGAAAGTGGAGGAATAACCATTACCTGAGAAGTGTTTAAAACAAAATTCCTTGAGAAATATTTCCCCAATGATGTGAGAAGAGAAAGAGAAATAGCATTTATGCAATTAAAACAAGGGAACATGTCAGTTGGGGAGTATGCTTCCAAATTTGAGGAATTAGGAAAATATTCCACTTTTTTCTACCACCTAGATAAGAGTATGAAATGCATAAAATATGAGGATAGACTTAGATTTGAATTAAAGAAGGCAGTAGGAATATTAGAAATTTCTTATTTTCCTACACTTATTCACAAGTATAGATTCATAGCGGATTTGGAAAATAACAGGATAATAGACCAAGAAAATTTGGACCTCATGTGAATAAGAAAAGGTATGATTAGGGAAAACCCTATAACCGTCCTCAATATGAACCCCCACCTAGTCACCTTACTTCAAGAAATTCTAATAGACCTTTGGAAATCAGATTAGGTGTATGAAATGTGGATTAGATCATTATACCAGATATTGTCATATAAAAGGACCCATATGTTTCAAATGTAGAAAACTTGGTCATGTGACCGCTGAATGTGGACAACAAAAATTACATTTCAACCTTTCTGCTTCCAAAGCAAGGCTTGGGACGACTAGGAGAGTTTACTCTATGAGTGGAACTGAAACCGCTCAAAATCATATCTAAACCAAGGTACGTGTTTCATTAAAGGCAAGACTTTGAATGTACTATATGACGCAGGCGCAACTCATTCATTCATTTCTAACAATTGTGTTAAGGATATGAAATTTCCAATTTCTTCTTTAGATACTAATTCGATTATTTCAACTCCCACGAGTGAGTTAGTAATTACAAATAAACTTTGCTTAAACTGCCCTTTGTTCCTTGGGAATAAGAAATTTCTTGTAGATTTGATTTGTTTACCTTTGTCACAATTAGATGTCATATTGGGAATGGACTGGTTGGTTGCCAATTAAGCCATTCTAGACTATGCAGAAAAATCAGTAATATTCCCTAACTTTGAAAATCTTTTGAAATCATTTACTGATTCAAAGAACCAAGCTTTGAAAGGAAAAATACAAGGATATTTGTTATTATCTTCTATGGAATCAAAGGAGAAAGTTCATTTGAACAGTATAACAGTTGTTCAAAATTTTCTTGAGGCTTTTTCCAATGATATTCCTGGTTTATTGACAAGTCTATTGTGAGCGTCTTAATGAATGATTTAACGACCAAGAAATTTAATTGGTCACAACTCATTCACGATCACATGTTTGGAATGACAAATATAGCAACAAAGTTGAAATCAATGGGTATGGATGTGAGTGAGTGTTTTCTGGTACAGTTCATTATGAATTCACTTCCTGCTGAGTTTGGCAAGTTCCAAGTGAATTATAACACCATTAAAGAAAAATGGAACTTTCAAAAAATTAAGGCCATGTTGGTTCAGGAGGAAGGGAGGCTAAAGAAAATGAAAGATCACTCTCTCCATCTCACATTTCATGGTGGGGCTAGTAGCAGTAAAGCTAAGCCAGGTAAAAAGAACAGAAAGATAGAACTTCACTAAAGGTTCATGAAGGCAAAATCCATAACGAGAAGACATGTTTCTTCTGCAAGAAGGCTAGACATTTCAAGAAAGATTGTCCGAAAAGAAAGAAATGGTTAAAAAAGAAAGGTACCTACTAAGTTTCAATAGGTTTAGAATAAAATTTTATTGAAGTGCCTAATAATACTTGGTGGCTAGATTCTAGTGCAACTACTCATGTATCACATGTTTTATAGGGATTCCTTTCGATCCAACTCGTAAGAGGAACTGAAAAGTTCTTGCATATGGGAGACATAATGAAAGCACGAATAGAAGGAATTGGGACGTATAGATTGATCCTGGATAGTGGTTGTTGTCTGGATCTAGAAAAGTGTCTCTATGTTTCTGTAACTGCTAGGAATTTAATTTCTGTTGCAAAGTTAGACAATTTAGGATTTAACTTTAGGATTGGTAATGGTTCCTTTTTATTGTATGAGAATTTGTACTATTATGGTTTTGGTACTTTAATTGATGACTTATACCATTTCAATCTTGATGTTAAATTTGTTGAATCTTTGTTTCATGTTGAACATAGTAATCATATAGTATGTAAGGAGAATTATGCTTCCTTATGGCATCAAAGGTTAGGTCACATATCCAAAGAAAGAATGTCGAGGCTAGTGAAAAGTGATATTTTGCCTCAATTGAAATTTAGTGACTGGGATGTGTGTCTAGATTGCATTAAAGGCAAGCAAACAAAACACATTTGAAAGAATCCAGCCACAAGAAGCAATCAACTTCTTGAATTGATACACACTGACATATGTGGTCCATTTGATGCTCCATCTTTTAGTGGTGAAAGGTATTTTATCACTTTTATTGATGACTTCTCACGATATTGTTATCTATAGTTACTTCATGAAAAATCTCAATCAGTGGATGTACTTGAAACATTTATAAATGAAGTGGAAAGACAAATAGATAGAAAAGTAAAAGTTGTGAGGTCTGATAGAGGTGGTGAATATTATGAAAAATTTAATGAAAGTGGACAATGTAAATGTCCATTTGCAAAGTTACTTGAAAGTCAGGGCATATGTGCACAATATACAATGCCTGGTGCACCATAACAAAATGGTGTAATTGAAAGGCAGAATTGTGCTCTTATGAAAATGGTTAGGAGCATGATAAATTATAGCAATGTACCTTTATCATTATGGATGTATGCATTAAAGTCCGTTGTATATCTACTTAATAGGCTTCCTAGTAAGGCAGTTCCTAAGACTCCTTATGAACTATGGATAGGAAGGAAACCTAGTATGAGAAATCTTCACATTTAGAGGTGTTTGACATAAGTAAGGATAAATAATCCACATGAAAAGAAGTTTGATGCAAGAACCATTAGTGGTTTTTTCGTTGGCTCTCCTGATAAATCAAAGGGGTACATATTTTATTGCCCTAATCACAATACAAGAATATTTGAGTCTGGTAATGCTAGGTTCATTGAAAACGACCAGATCAGTGGGAGTGAGGAATCAAGAAAGGTGGATATTCAAGAGAAACATGAACAAGTACCTACATTTGATGTTTCTTCTCAAGTTGTTATTCCTTTTGTTGTATCAAGGTCGCACAACATTCCAATGCAACAAATGAATATTCCAAATCCACAAAATGAACATATGGATAGTGAACCAACCAATGATGCACAAGTCATTAATGAGCAAACAATAGATGAACCAGAGGTAATACCCTTAAGAAGTTCTGAAAGGCAAAGAAGACCAGCTATTACTATCGCAATCGGATCACGACGGGGCGATCACAAACTTGTTTTTTAAAATGTTTAAATTGATAATGGAGTTGTCACTATAGCTTATTATGGGGAAACTATAGAAAAACCAAAAAAATAAAAATGCCTACGAACCAGATTCAAGATTCGGGAGTTGGTTACATATGGGGAAGGTATTAGCACCCCACAACGCCCGTCCTAAGACGATACCTTTAATTAAATGAATAGAAATGTGGTTTTACAACATTTTATTTTTCCCTAAAAATAGTAATTACAGCAAATAAGAATAAATATATATTTACAAAAAAATGTTGTTTAAGAATGAACAATAAACAAACAAAATAATAACACAGACAAATTTTTATTTTTTATTTTTTTGAATTCGACAAGGATTGACCTTAGTCCTACATATTTCCAAAGGAAAATCAAGGATCACGTAGTCCTAATTATAAAAATTGATTGATGATAGTTTGATATTTTTTATTTTTCGAAATTTCATTCAATCTTGTTTTTTTTAAAAGAAAAAGTTTATATTTGTTTATTATTAAAATTTTATTAAAACTGTTAATTAAATGTTTTTTTTAAATATTATATATATTTTTTAAAATTATTTTAAATCTAATATTTTATTTTTAAAAGTTTATGTTTATAAAAAAATTGGCTTCTTTTTTTTTATTCTTTTCCTAATTTACTTTTATTTTGTTATTAAAAAAACATATACAACATAAAAAGAGGAAGATTAATTAAAAATAAACAATGAAACCTAATACCCTACGCTGGTAGAAAGGATTATAATCGACTTGAGTTACTTTGTTTATAGAATGATTATTTTGGTTTTATTCTTTATTATGGCTATTTGGTTTGGGATAGTGGTGGTTGATGTTAGGCTTTTTAAATTGATAACAGGGGCTTCTTTGCCTTAGGGTTCTGTTTCTGGATTAGTTGCTTGGGTGGATTTCTATTGCTGAATAGTTTATGTTTTGGTACAAGGTTTGGAAATTTTCGAATTTGGGACTTCGGCTATCCTATATTCAATCATGTGTTATGAAGTTGGGATTATTAGCTTTCTAGAATTGAATTTGCTACTGTCTGGACCGGCTTTTGATTAACCTGTTTTTTCGGAAAGGTTGTTTGGTGTTCTTTTGAGTGAGTCTTTGGATTCATTGAGTTCTGAGGATTTCTGTGGGTTTTGAGTTTAGAGATTTTTGATTCTGATTTGGGGTTTTGTGTTTGTTTTCTGTCTCTGGGTTAATGATATTAATGTTACTATATTTTTCTTATTGAAATTTACTGACTGTATGATCGTGCCAGTAGCAACAATCATCTCGCAGGTATAATAATTTATTGTGATCGTAATTTAACAATGTTTACAAACTAATTAGTCATTGATACTGATGCAGTGCACAGGTTAAACAAAACACAACAAATACAGATGAAAACATATAACAGAGATTAATCTAGACAAAATTAAAGGAAAAAGAGCATAAGGAAGAACACGAACCCGTTGAAGAGTCCCAATTTAGCTTCTTCTTTTCCTTTTTCTGGTTTCTCTATGTATTCTCTATATCTCTCAATTTCTCTATCCTCTTCCTTTGTTCTTTTTTTTTTCTTCCAATTTCTGTATCCTCTCTTATATATTTGTTTGATAATCCATTCATCTTCCACAGTAAAATTCAACATCATTGTTTCTTAATTAAAAATCAATTACTCCAACCCTTATATTAACTCCTTTTTAAGACTGTATGGTTATATTTTATTATAAAAAAATGAAGAGTCAGGAAGGGCTGAATGTGATAAGGATGAGGGTTTAATGCAATTAGCATTAAAGAAGGCAAAAAGCTGAAAAGGGTACATTTACAACCCTTAATCAAGAGAGATAAAATCTGTCAAACACTAACTAAAAGAATTGAAAGGGCACTAAGGCTATAGAAACGTGAATCGGCAGTAAAAAATCTTAGTAAATTGGGCTTCAGAAAACAAATTTTTTATTATTTTTATCAAACTGGATCAAAACTATTTTTATAAATGAACATCCATTCACTTAATTTTCTATTCAATTTATTTTAAGACAGACCCAACACCTTCTTTTGTTGTTTTATCATTTTTTTTACAAATTTCATTTTATCTTATTTTTTATTATTATTTAATCAAACCTTATCTATAAAGTCAAAGTTCTTTTTATTATTTATTCTAAATGGCAAAGAAACTAAATAACATATGTTAAAAAGTTTTACTTTCTTATTTTTATTCTTTTATTTTATCTTTTTATTTTTTATATTTGCAAAAATAATTTTTATTTGTCCAGACGAAATTGAGTGTTGACAATTACAGATGACTATGTGGTTTATTCACTTGAGCATGAATGTGACTTAAGCATTGATGAAGATCCAGTTTCATTTAGACAAGCCATGGAAAGTAACAATTCTGAAAGGTGGTTTGATGCTATGTGTCGCAACCGAGATCACGACGGGGGTGACGATCTAAAAATGATAATAAAAATGAGTTTGAAAATTTAAGAAAAGGAGTCGCCACCATAGTTTATTAGGAAAACTATGGAAAAAACCAAAATTAAGGCTATGGTCTGCAAAACCGGATTTTGAATCCGGGAGTCAGTTATGTGTGGGGAAGGTGTTAGCACCCCCACAACGTCCATCCTAAGACGGTACCTTTAATTAAATAAGAAAACTGAGTGCAATTTTGAAAATATTTATCTTTCAAAAAATGAGACAAAAATTAAGGTAAAAGCAAATAATTTTTTTTTTTTTTAGTTTTTTAGAGCCCGACAAGGTTTGACCTTGCTCCTACGTATTTCCATCGAGGATGAAAAATCAGGGTTACGTAGTTCTTTGATAGGATATTATTTTTTTGTTGTTTATATTTTTTAATTTTGAAATTTTTATACTTTTTTAGTGTTTTTGAAAATTTAATGTTTTTATATTTTCATACACTTTAGAGTGAACAAAAAATTTCGTGTTGGATACCACTTGACGCGCATGGTCTTTTGATTATCCAAATGAAATATTTTCGATCCAAATACTGTATGACACGAACGACCCTTAAAATATTTAATCGAAATTTATTTTGATAACACACTTTTATTTTATTTTTTTTAAGTAAAATACAAAAAAGTTCTAATATTTTTTTAAGTAAAACACAAAAAAAAAATTCTATTTTAAAAAAAAATCTTTTTTTTTAAACACAAAAAGATTCTATTAAAAAAATTCTTTTTTTCTAAGTAAGACACAAAAAAAATTCTATTTAAAAAAAATCTTTCTTCCGAACACAAAAAAATATTCTATTATTAAAAAAAATTCTTTTTTTTAAAGTAAAACACAAAAAGATTTTATTTAAATTTTTTTTTTGGAAACAACAAAATGGAAAAGATTTTTTTAAATAAAAAAAAAAGTTTATTTCAATTGGTGCCAAAAACTAAAGGAACTTGGTCAGCCTACTGCACGTAATAACTTCATTCTCATCGTTTGCCAAAGAGAATTGACACCAATACCACGTGGCACCTCATTATTTCTCTAAACCTTACCTATATCCAAAGTTCATTTTTTATTCAAAATAATTTTAAAAATAAAAAAAACCTTTTGGACCGAAGTCCAACCCAGCATCTCATAATCTCACAAACCTTTCCCTTTTTTTTTTTTTCTTAAAGACCCGTTTCATTCACTTAAACTAAATTAGGGTACGAAACCAAGACAAAACAAAAGGGACCTGGTGTGACGATGGGCTAGGTGGCAGCGTTGGTGCGAGGTGGTTGCCGGCAACAAGTGCCGTCGTCAGCGGCGTCGTGGGGGCTAAAGGCGACGAGCGCCGCCGATGGTGGTGGCGAAGGCAAAGATGAAGATAGAGGTGTTAGGTAACTTGAGTGGTGGAAGTGGTTCGCGTTAGGTTTTGAAAGGGATGAGAGGGCTTTGCAGATGCCGTGAAGGAAAATCAGTGGCGATTTGAGGAATGAAGGTTATTAATCTTAAATTATTGCTTGATGTTTTGGTCTCTTGGTATTTTATAGTTGAGGAATTTGGCATCTGTATATTTTTGGGATTCTGGTTTCTGATTTGGGTTTGCGTTTGATGTTTCAGGCAATTGGTTGACTATTGGAAGACATCAACTCCATGGAGTGTCGAGGTATGATTTCCGGTTCATATCATTTAAAAAGAAATATATTAAGAAAATTAACGGAACAGATTCAACCAAACTCATATCAAGACAGAAGCAATCAACAGAGCAACTATGATAATACCTTTCATTGTAATTATTTTTCTTTTGATACTGAACAGATTCAAGCAAACAATGTCAAGGCAAGCAAGCCAGAAGCAATAAGCTATGATAGTGCCTTTGTAATTATTTTTCTTTTGATACTGAATAGATTCAAGCAAACAATGTCAAAGCAAGCAAGGCAGAAGCAATAAGCTATGATGATGCCTTTGTAATTATTTTTTCTTGATACTGAACAGATTTAAGCAAATAGATTCAAGGCAAGCAAGGCAGAAGTAATAAACAGAGCATATGATCATACCTGTTGTTTGTAATTATTTCTACCAAAGCCTTGTACCCTGGAAGCTTTTCAAGTCTCTAAAAACTTAATCTTCTTCTTCCTCACTTTCCAGTGACTTATCTCTGGGACGTTTGAGAGCTCAAGATCTTTTTTATTTTTTTTTTTCTGGTTGAAGGGGAAACCATATTGTTATACGAGTTGTGGAGCTGTGTGGATAATAAGGTTAAAATACGGAGTCAATGGCCGTTGAAAGGTTCGCTTGGAACCATTTGCAGGAATGAGGTAATGCTAGCTGTGGGAGAAAATGTTGTAGAGACACTCTTGTTAGAATGAGGTAATGCTGGTGCTAGTCATAGGATGGGGAAGCATTACAGTGATAGGAAGCATTGTAGAGATAGGAAGCATTGCAGTGGAACCATTGTAATGGAAGCATTGCAGGAGAGCTGGAGCGGACCAGAGAATTAAGGATTTTGGAGCTTTCTAACATAAGGATGGTCTAACATAAGGATGGTGTAGCTGTACGAGAGGATCTCCAATTTGGAATTTTCTATTTTTTGGGCTATTTTTACTTTTATAACTTTAAGAAAGAAAACATAAAATGTATATGAAAGAAAAAAAAAACCTTTTTATTTGATTTTGATGAGGAAGATAAAAGATTAATTAAGAACAAAAATAATTATATTTATTTTCAATTTTTCTAAGATGAGAAAGAGATAAAAAGAAAGATTAAATCGTATCATTGAAATTTTTACTTCTCTTTTTTTTTTAAAATGAAAGAAAATAAGAGCAAAAATTTCAAAATTCTAACTAAAAGAGAATTATTTACTATTAAATTATTAAACAAATCTGGACAATATTAGGTGTTGACACTATGAAAGAAGAGTTGAAATCAATGGATGACAAAAAAGGATGGGATCTAGTCGAGTTGCCTTAAGGTGCAAAATGAGTTGGTTGTAAATGGATTTTAAGACAAAATGAGACTCGAAAGGTAACATTGAAAGGTATAAGGTTAGACTTGTCGCCAAAGGTTACACATAAAAGGATGACATTGACTATAAAGAGATTTTTTTCTCCAATTCAAAGAAGGACTTTAAGAATTGTAATGCCTTTGGTGGTTGATTATGACTTAGAGCTTCACCAAATGGATGTAAAAACCGTCTTTCTAAATGGTGAGTTAAAGAAAGAGGTTTACATGGACCAACCTAAAGGTTTTGTGACCACAAGAAAAGAAATTTTTTTATGTAAGTTAAAGAAGTCAATATATGGACTCAAACAAGCTTCCATATAGTGGTATCTCAAGTTTAACGATACTATTTTGTCATATGGTTTTGTAGAGAATACCGTTGATCGGTGTATCTATATGAAGGTCAGTGGGAGCAAGTTTATTATATTGGTTCTATATGTTGATGATATTTTCCTTGCTACTAATGACATTGTTATGTTACATGATGTAAAGAAATTTCTCTTTAACAAATTTGAGATGAAAGATATAAGTGAGGCATCCTATGTGATAGGAATAGAGATATTCCGTGAAAAATCACAAGGAGTGTTAAGATTGTCTCAAAAGGGATACATCAAAAAGGTGTTAGAGACTTTCGGCCCCCAACCAACTATACTATTCTCCACCGTAATTGTATAATGATCCGACACTAATCTACTCATAATAATCTGTTTAGAGTTAGGTCATAGCTGCAACCACTACTCTGATACAAGGATCCTATGAATTCTACTCTTAGCCATGCCATTAGGATGGTACCACGTATACTTCCTCCCAACTACTGGTATGTCTAGCAACTCACAATTCTGTATGAAATCATTGAACGTATCCATCTCAGTTCTGTATGTTAATTCCCTCCTAATACCACTTCTCAAACTTAACTGAATTGAAGTCTCCTAGCACACACCAAACTGTGCAATTTTTGTTAGCTTTTATTTGCTCTATATCTATCCACAGTGCAAACTTTTCACTATTGGAGCAAGGGGCATAAAGATTCATGATAGCAACATTCACACCGTTCATAGCCACCCCACTGAGTTCCCCAATTGTCAATATAAAACCTTTCACCTCCACTGACTTATTGCATTTAAACTATTGATTATCCCACATAGTTAAGATCCCTCCTCCTTATTTATCGACAACTCTATGCACCCAACTCACATCATTTTTACTCTATAGTGTATAGTATCTAAACTCCAATATATTTTGTAATTTAGTCTCTTGCACACACATTACACAAGGTTTTTCTTTATTTTATAACTCAAGGAGATACTTCCATTTATTTTCTCCTCCAAGACCCTTGATATTTAATGTAAGAACCTTCATTTCTGACCTATCTCCTTCTCACATGACACCTTTTCCATAAGTTTCCTATCCCTCTCTTCCATTTCCACAAATTTTTGAAGAATACTCTCCTCGCTCTGCTGACACACCATACCTATTTCCTTAGCTATATCCCAAATCCTAAGATCATTGACACCACTTTCTGATCTCCAAATTCTCTTGTTACAATTTAGAATGTTGCTATCAGATGTAGAGTTAGATAGGTTAGGTGAGCCTGACCTGGATACGCGCCACCATTCCTCACAAAGTACTATTTCTTCCTACCACTTTACTTGCTTGATTCTCCTTTACAAAAAAGCCTTCGAGTAGCCGAATCAATGGGTTCTTCAGTAATAAGTGAAAAGCCCTTGTTCCATTGCATAACTGGAACAGGGCTATGTATGGCACCGCCATTCACTTCCTTTCGCTGAATTAAATTCGTGCCATCAATCCCCTCCGATGCCAGCTTACACATCTCTACACTCGTAGCACCACAGCCCTTTCCATCTTCCCTTATATTGTTGTCAATCATATTGGGTTGCTCACTCTCTGAATTCGAAATATTTGAAGGAACTTCATATTCCCCAGCACCCTGCCCATCATTGATATTTGGTTTACCACTATGGTCCGCAGGCCCAACTAATAAGTTAGCCTAATACCTTTAAAGTTTTCGTTATGTACCATCTCCACGTCTGGCTGCAGTATAACCTTAGAGACTGATGGGGTGCCTTCATTAATGATTTCTACCCGTTGCAACGTACATAAATCAATCCTCTCGTGATATCCCACTACGCTTTGCCTTAGAGTCCTTGCCGCAACTAGTCTTAGCTTACCAATTTGGGTATACTAGCCAAATTCATGCAATGATTCTCTTTGCCAAAGTTTTGCATCTGATTACCTTTGGTATTTAGCGTTGCACTCACAACATCATACTTTGACAAGTACCATCCTTCACCTACCACTTCCATGCAACCATCCGCAAAGCTTTCGTTTTGCACCTCTACACATTCTTCTTTAAGCTTATCTTGCATCGAGCCCTGTACCATCGACAATTGCCTTCCTTCTCTGTTGACTTTTCGATCACTGCATGACACCTTATCACTCGCCGACGAATGGTCAACCACTACGAGGAATTTATCTTCTCCGTTTGCCCGCCTATATTCTTCCATTTGGATACTTTCAATATCTCTATTTTTTAGCGCATCTTGCAAATAACCACATTTTTTTTTTGCATTCTTTATCTCTATTTGAATTAATCTTTAAGTCACGAGCTTAAGTGGTGTCATGATGGCAGCTAGAACAGTGTTTTGTGTGCGTAACAAATTTCTAACTACACGGCTTTGGAACTCTGCATAAAAATAAAGTCTTTTTGGTTGTGGAAATATGTATTTGTAGGTCTGACTCCCCATTTAAGGATGTTCTCTCTACAATATTTCACAAGCTCTTAAAGACAATGAATGTGTAAGAGTCTCTATATTTTCTATTTCAAACTTAATTTTATTGTTATTTTTTTTTTGGTATTTTACCCAAACAAGCTTAACATGTTATATACAATAAGGAAAACAATTTAACAACAGTTGGTCAGAAAATGTTCTTCAGACATAGTATGGTTTGTTTTTGGATTCTTTGTCTAGAAATAAAGTCATTTTGGTTCTGCAAAAAGCATTTGTAAGTATGATTTCCATTTCAGGATGTTGTCTCTACACTATTTCGTAGGCTACACTAGTAGAAAAAAGACCTTTTATGTCGGTTCTGGAGGACATTCTACGTCGATTCTAGAATCGAAGTAGATGAAGGTGATGTAGAAAGTCTTAGCCATATAACGTCGGTTGAAAATAGAAACCAACATCATATACCCAACTAAAATAACTAAATTATAACATAAGAAGTGGATACTACATCGGTTAGAGCTGGAACCGACGTAATAGAGGATTTTTTACATCGGTTGTAACTTACAACCGATGTAAAATGTCCTTTATTACGTCGTTGTAGCTTACAACCGACGTAAAATCTCAATTTTCTTTAAAAAAATTCTAGAATTTTCCAGAATTTTTTTACAAATCTTTAATCCATACAATGAAACATCACAAAAATTTTTAGAATTTTTTTGACAAGTATAGACAGGTCAAATAGAGAAAAAGATGTGAAAAATAATAAAAAAATAAAAAAAAGAAATAGTAAACAATTGAATTTCAAAAAAAAAAATTGTGTCCAAATCTCCTTTGTGGTTGCCCACAAGCTTCGTTATGTCATTTTGAGCAACTTTCATTTTTGGAGCATCTCAATCCGAGCTCTCTATCAAAATTTATGACCATTTAAAATTTTTTCCTCCTAAAATTTTTGAAACCTGAAATATATGATACAAGCATACAGAAGGCAATCCAAGCATACAATAATACAACAACATTTCAAAGATAAGAAAACATATCTCTTATAGACAGTGAGAGCAAAATCAGTAAATACAAATGGACCCAAATGAAATCTACCAAAACCACTGAATGCAAAAATGGAGTGAATGAAACCACAAAGATAGTGAGAGTAAAGGAAAATGAGGGAGAACAACACGCAACATACTAGTGAGAGTGAAACCGAAAAGCGAACCAATGGCACCCAAAATGCGTACCGAAAATGTCAACTTAAGAATCGCTCCAAACCAAACTTGAAGAGTGAACGAACCTGGGGGAGTGATTGAAACAATCACATAATGGCACGCGCAATAGTGAAGGAGAAGACAAAGCGACATGGCTCAGTGAAAGAGAATGAGGCATAAGAATGAAGTCCGAGGGTACCACAAATCCCTAATTTTAACTCGAGGGAGATACTACGTCGGTTGGGAGGTCCCAATCGACTTAGTATTTGGCCAAATTTTGTCCAACTTTCCCAAAATTCACTCGTGCGCCACGAGGGAAACTATGTCGGTTGGGAGATCCCAACCGATGTAGTATCTCTACAACCTTTTCAAAATTTTTAAACATTGAATTTTTATTTTTTCAGTCTTTTTATACGTCGGTTATTTGTGAGAACTGACGTAATATCTCTTCAAATATTGACAAAAATGTCACCACATTTTTGTTTACGTCGATTCCTTTTTAACTGACATTATATCCTGTTTTAGAATGTGTATTTGTACTAGTACTATGATAATAACAGTAGTGTTTGAGTCTTTATGCTTTTTTATTTAAATCTTTGTTTTGTTGTTCATTCCTTTTTCTTGTTTTATCTAAACAAGCTTAACATGTAGTACACAATAAGTCGAATAATTTGATACCAATATAGAAGCAATCTTTGTCAGACGCATAGAACAAATTGTGAGCCAGATAAACGAATTTAGCCTAGGTAATAAAAACTTTTTCATTATATTATACCATCTTCATCTTCAATATTGAAATTATCTAAATATGAATGCCAAATTCATGCTAATATGGATTCAAATCATTTGAAAATTGTAAGGAGGAGAAGGAAATTGATCCTTACTCAAAAGTCACACAATAGGACTAACAATGTTTTAGGCACAAATGTATATAATACTTTTATTTTCTTCACCTATGTTTTTACTTTTACAATTGTATCGATCATGATTCTATCCATTTGGTTAATTCCTTTGATAATGAGATGCATCACAATCATCAAAGAACAACAAATGCCTTCCAAAGTGGATTTTTTTTTTTACATAATATCCTCAAATAACATGTACAAGATTCACTTTATAAGTACTATTCTTCAAAACCTCTTCTTTTTGTTCAAGAAGTTAGTTATAACATGAGTCATCTTTTTCAAATCACATTTGATCTTCAATGCATAGTAGGACTAATAATGTTTGAGGTAGACCTATGCAATTTATTTTTTCTTCGACTATCTTTTAACTCCTACAACTGTATCAATCATGATTCTATCGACTTGGTTAATTCAGGTCACAATGAGGTGATGACAAACATTAAAGAACGAAAAATGCATTTCAAAGTGCATTTTCTTGTACAAAAGATCCTCAAATAGAAGGCACATGACTGATTGTTTAGTTACTGCTCTTCAAAACCTTTTATTTTGGTAAAACTTTGTTTATAGGATGACTTTTTCTTTTTATAATTACAATGCATTTGAACTTCATTAAAACTATTGTTTCATATAACCATTAGGATGATTACAAAAATGCAAGAAGGAAAAGGAAGATTGTTCTTTTTCGAAAGTTTTGTAGTAAAAGTAATAACATATCACTTGTGATGTATCAAGAAGTAAACTTTAAGCATAACTCAACCACACAAAACCGGCTTGTAAGGTGAGGTTTGCACCCACCTATAAACTATTGAAAGGCCTCATCTCTAGTCGATGTGGGATATCCAACACCCCCCTCATGCCAAGATTCCTCAACTTGAGCTTGAAACTTATATATAAGGATGGTCCGATAATGACCCGATAACGGTGGCCCGATAGGCCCAACAACCTTGCTAGGATAGACTCTGATACTATATCAAGAAGTGGACTTTAAGCTTAACTCAACCTCACAAAATCGACTTGTAAGGTGAGGTTTGCACCCACTTATAAACTATTGAAAGACCTCACCTCTAGTCGATGTGGGATTTCCAACACGATGAACATTGGTATTTTTTTACTTAATTTTATTTTAAAAGGTAAAAAATATGTCACTGGTGAATTTATACGTTTTATAACGACTTCACATTTGTTACTTTATATGGAAATAAATTTATATAAACAACGAGGCACCTAACATTGAAAATAGGAAAGTAATATGTTAGTTAAATTGTGGTAAGTTTTCGTTGTTAATTTATAAATTACCATTTCAAATCACATATGTTATTAGTAATTTCAATTCAAGATAAATAAAGTTAGATGTTTCAAATAACATAATTAAGGTTTAGTGCAAGCGATTTATTGGAATCACCATCAAATATTAAGTAAAAATACAAGAACCAAAATAACATGAAAAGAGTTCATTAACCTTTCAAATTTGCAAAAGTGTTCACATGACATTTGCATTAATTATTGGTTCATTTTTTAAAGTTGTGTATTTCCATTTTAGGACACTGTTTACTTGGTGAGTAGATCAAAATTTTTCAATGTTCAAAACAAGGAGCATAGAATTGAAAACAGGACACCATTATCTGAATTAAGTTGTAGTAAGTTATTTTTGTTTCAAATTGTTTGCTTTCAAAATTATTTTTACTGAAACTAATATGAAACATTGTATTGAAATATAGTTCTTGGACAACCTAATCAAAATTCTCAAACAAGGTTTATTGAGAACAACATTGTCACTGCTAATTGGCATAGTAAGGTCAAAAGGAATGGCCATTGTTCACATGCGATATGTTCGTCAAGTTAGTATATTTTTATAAAAGCGAGTACTATCAATAATATGAAATATATAATTATCTGTCATTTTTTATATATAATTATCATTCTTCATAGGTAATTGTTGTCTTTCATCTATTGTGACGTAAACACAAATGTGATGTTTATGTTATGAATTCAAAATCATGTTTCTCTATTGGGAAGGAGAACAATATTGAAAATGAATTGAACACCATGGTTGGAATACCATCAACTTTGGTGTGAACACATTGGATAAAATGGTGGTAATTTAGGATATCGTATTTTCATCTGAATTATAAATGTCATTATTCATTACATTCATTATATTATACCAGTTAACTATGTTGATATGAAAATATTTGTTCCTTAGGTCAAAAACTTCTATTCAATTACAGAACTAACATAAATGGATTCCTCTCAAAATTCTAAAGTTGTAAACCCCTATCACTTTGGCACACATAATTAGCTAAAAATGAATTCTAACTTTTTTCAGCAATTGCCTTCATCAAATTAAAAACTTTCCTGTAGTCTCTCAATTATATTGAATATATTGAATGTTTACTTATGTTTACTAGTAGAGATAATATACAAAATAAAATTTATTTATATTTGTCTCTATACTTATTTAAATACATTTTTGATTAAATTCTTTAATTCGAAAGATCATTTGAAATATCAAAGGGTCGTACGCGTCAAGCGATATCCAAATGAAGTTTAACTTCCAAAAACGCTAAATGTTCCAAAAATATAAAAAATACCAAATTTTCAAAAATAAAAAAAATATAAAACTTTCAAAAAGTTAAAAAAATATCAAAGATTTCAAACAAATCATTTTCTTCGAAGAACTACATAATCCTGATTTTTCATTCCTGATGGAAATACGTAGGAGCAAGGTCAAACTTCTTGGACCCAAAAAAATAAAAAATATTTTTGTTTGTTTTTATCTGCTTTTTTGTCTCTTTTCGAAAAGTAAACATTTTGAAAATCACACTCATTTTTACTCATTTAATTAAAGGTACCGTCTTAAGACGGACGTTGTGGGGGTGTTAATACCTTCCTCACACCTAACCGATTCCCGGACCTAGATCTGGTTTTCGTAAACTAGCCTTATCCTCGTTTTTTTGGTTTGCCATAGTTTTCCATAAAAAATATGGTGGCGACTCCATTGTTTTGAAACTTATTTTTATTCTTTTTTTGGATCCCATGTTAAACTTGGGTCCAATTTTGTTAATGGTACCCTTGGGAACCCACTTTACAAGGCCTTTTGGCAAATAATGTAATCTTACTCTATAATGTCTAACCGTGTGTCCTCTTTCCATACAGTAGAAGCAAGAGACAAAAGGTGAAGTTGATTTACCATTGTGATTGAAATAATTTTTAAATTTCTTAACTTTCTTTTTAGAAACATCTCGGAAACTGATGCCTGCTTTATTGAAAACACAATTTTGAGAGCCAAGCAATGCTTTTAAATTGGTAGTTCCCATAAAAAATTTAGAAACTATTTTAATAAAATATTTCACCTTTTCGTTAAAAACTTCACAATTTTCATAGTTAATCACTTTAACAATTTCAATACAATCACAAGAAGATTTATTATGGATCATCTCAAGACATTCAAAATCAGTTTTTAAGTTCATTAACTCTTATTCTAATTGACTTACTTTATTCTCAAGCCAAATGTTTAGTCCTTTAAGTCTATTGTTGGAAAGAGCCAGACGGTTAGCCTTCTCATGAGTTTCTTTAAAATCGTTAAGTAAAGTACTATAATTCTCATGAGTTAGGAAATGCTAGAACTCACATTGCTCTTTGTGCCATGTCCAGCCATTATGCAGAGATTTGCTTCCTCTTCTTTTTATGATGAAGAGCTAAAGGAAGTATCATTATCATCCAAGCAATGTATGCCCTTCTTTGCTTTTTATTCTTCTCATACTTCTTCTCAGGCACTTTATCCTTATGCGACTGATTCAAACACTCCACTTTTATAATGACCCTACTTACCACACTCAAAACAAGTAAAGTTAAGTTAGACAAATTATCAACCCTTTTGGTAAACCTCTTTGATGGTTGACTCTTGTCGTTTCCATTTTTCTTCAAAAATTTGCTAAATTTCTTGGTAAGCAGTGTTAAGGTCTCTGTCTCACTACAACTATTAGAACACTCATCATTACTGTCCTCTTTCTAAACCGCAAACTTGAGCGCCATTTCCTTCTACTTTCTCTCCCCTTGCTTTTGCTCGTTCAATCTGTTGATTTCTAATTCGTGCTCCCAAATAGTGCTGCAGTGGTCAAGGTGGTAAGGTCTCTTGCTTTTGAATAGGTTGTGACCTTTGGTTATCAGCTTCTATCCAAGAATTTCAGAATCTTAATGTTAAGTTCTTCCTTGTCAAACACCTTGCCCAAACCTATCAGATGCTTTACAATATGAGTGAATCACTTTTGAACATCCACAATAGTCTCGCCAGGCTTTATCCTAAATAACTCATATTCTTGTATCAACGTATGTTTCCTTGCTCTTTTCACATTACTTGTTCCTTCATGTGTGACCTCCAAGGTATCTTACATTTCTTTTGCAGATGCACATAGTGATATCTTGAAAAATTCATCAAGATAAAGCAATGCAGTAACTATATTCTTTGCAATAGAATCATGTTGAGCTTTCTTGCTCTCACTTTCAGTCCAATCAGACCATGGTTTATCAAAAAAATATTTAGAGCCCTAGAGATCTCAACAATCTTTTCAAAATCAAGCTTGCAGCATGTGATTTTACTTTTCAAAATTTTTATTTTATCAACACCTGATATGTGTTTCAATTTTAGGCAAGATATCTTCTCATTTTCTAAAATCAAAACTTTGAACTTTTATTTTATCAACACCTGATATGTGTTTCAATTTTAGGCAAGATATCTTCTCATTTTCTAAAATCAAAACTTTGAACTTTTATTTTAATTTCAAATATTGCTCAAAAATTGAGTTACAACTCATGAGGAGATCCTCATTAGAAATATCATTATTGTCATCTTCATCAGATGATGAATATTTTTTATACAAATTCAAAAGAAGAGTTAGGATTAAGTGTTACCTCATTTTATATGTTTGCCATGAGACATAGGTTGACATGCTTAGAATTTGATACCGAGTTTGATTTAGAGTTTTAGTGATCCTATGTGTTATTCAGAATTTTCTTCAGGCAACTCGTCATGATGTGCACTGGTCTTCTACACTTGTAGTAAATGACCCATAGGTTGTCTTCATCTAACATCTTGGAAAATCTTTTGTTGCTTTGTCCCTCTTGTTTAGGCATCTTCTTAAACTTTCTAAACAAATGGGTTATTTCCCATTAGTTGAATTTTCAAATTCATCCTCAGAAATTTCTTGTTCAAGAAATTTTTGGGTTTCTACAATCTTTATTTGTGTTAAATCTACTTCAAATATGACCTTTTTTAAGGCCTCTAACAGACTCTAGAGAGGCTTCCTTCTAGTCGTGATCTTGTAGATGAAGCTCGTGCACTCTCAAGATTCCTAAAAGCTCATCCCAGGTGAGCTTCTTCAAATCTTGGGCCTCTACAATTGTTGTTGTATTAAGCTCTCGTGATCTGATCTTTGGATAAGCTTTGCTCAAGAGCTTCTAGCCCATTTAAAAAAACATGAATTCTTCCAAACATGTCAACCACAATCTCACCATCTTTCATGGTGAAAGACTTATATTAACGATTAAGTATTGCAACTTTCCATCGTTGCATATCTTTGTTACCCTCGTAGTTTATCTTCGAGGAGTCCCATATCTCATTGGTTGACTTTAAATTAAACTTTTTTTATATTCCTTTCTATATGCACAGATTAAAGTGTGCCTTACATTGTTGTTGAGTTGTTTTGATCGAACATAGCTTGGGTCTATTCTTCCATTGGAGCTTTCATGGTTATATCTCCTTTGATTATGATAGACCATACCCTATAGTGGGTAGAATTGATGTACATCTTCATCTTGCCATTGCAATATGGGTAGTCATCTCTAAGAAATGTTGGTGACCTTGTGAGAGATGCTTCTTCGACGATGAATAACCTTCAATCCAAGTTCATGTGGATTTTCCCTCTAATCATCGTGAGGCGCTCAACCCTTTAGAGATTGAGATAAACTGTGAAAAATAGGTCAAAACATAATAAGGAAGGGTTAAATTGTGTGTTAAAACTTCTTGAAATCGTTGTAATATATCAACTAATGATGCGTAGTCAAATGAAGATTTTGCTTGACAGATGAACTATCAAGTGATTTTCTTAACAAATGGTGTATGATGAGAAAATTTATATGGTCTAAAAGTTTTTCAAATCTTGTTTTTACAAAAACTCTCCTAAGATTAGTTACAATTAAATATCATGCAATTTCAAGAGATAAGAGATAAGAAGGATTTATACTGGTGTTTTACACTGGTTCATCTATTAACAAAGACTACATTCAGTTCTCAATCAGCAAATTGAGTTTCACTAGGCAAACTATTACTACAAGATACAATGAGTATTATTTGAACCTGAGCTACTCCTGACTAAAACTGAGTATTATTTGGACTACAGTCACTCCTGGCGATTTATTTGATTGCAATTACTCTTGACTAAACAAGCAAATTTTGTATATAAATGCTATTACAAAGATCAAAAAGATTACTTACAGGAGAGAGATAGTGTCTTATGATGTATATAAGTTTTAATCACTCTACTAATTTGTTAAAATAAGTGTTTGGCCTAAGTTCAGGAGGGGGGGG
>Ga0209489_104572_pt1 | contig 25325 bp, 20 predicted proteins | sample SiratrowhiteBW_FD_187527 | JGI IMG/M metagenome (GOLD analysis project Ga0209489, IMG submission 187527) | Root nodule microbial communities of legume samples collected from California, USA - Siratro white BW (SPAdes) (version 2) | ecosystem: Host-associated > Plants > Roots > Nodule | place...
AAATAATGGGTGACTCTTCAGATTTTAACCTAAGCCCAAAATAGCCCATTTACACTTAAACTAAATCTGGAGATGCATTTTCTATGGGCCCTTCTCTTCAAATGATTTGCTTTTAGCCCAAATCTCTTTCATTTAATTCCTTCATCAGCCCATATCAAATTAAGAACGTGATTAGGCTTCAATTCAATCATAGACTTTGTTTGTGCAGTCAAAATGTCTTGAATTAGCCCAATCAATGCCTCTTTCAGTTTTTGGGCCCTTGACCTGGTGATTGGTCTACTTGGAATTTGCAAAGCATCCTTTGAATTATTTATTTGTGCAGGTGCTTGAGGTTGGTTAAACTTCAGCTCTTGGCTCTTATCAAGTAGGGAGAAAAGCAAGAACACCAAATTTTTATCCTGATTCACCCTTCCACAAGGGCTACGTCCAGTCCTTTGCAAACTAGCAAAGATTTCCACTAAACAGATCACAAGATCAGTTTACAACCCTTGCTCCCAGCAAGTTACAAACTGCTCCCAGCAGTAAACCCACACCTCATTGAACCCCTCAGCTAGTATGTAACCAGTGCAGAAACCCATTGCACCACAACACTTGCAGTCCGCAAGCAACACTGCTCCCAACAGCACTCACCCTCTACTGAACCCCTCAGCAGATGCGAGACCATTGCAGAAACCCATTGCACCAACTCAATTACAAACCCAGTAATTGAAAACAACAAACAAATTACAGATCAATAGAATCAGGAAAGATTACAGAGTACTTCTACACAAAACAGATTACACAAAATGAAGATCAGGTGTAGAAGACTTAGCTTTGGTCCAGAACCAAAGTAGTAAGAACCTCTCTTCAAGGATGCTTTAAAGATTCACGTTCTTGGAGGTTTCTTGATTTGAAAAGCTTTACCAAAATAATGATCGCACAAAAGGGGCAATATCTCTTTTAGAAAAACTCAAGGAATGCTTTTCGAAAGTTTTTGATAATTGAAAATGATAGAGCTCATTCCTTTAAATACCCAAATCAGTTTTAAAAATACCTTAGCTGTCACAATTCAATTAATTGAACAAACCATTTAGTCGATTGAATTTGACCGTTAGTTTGACCCAGTCAAAGGTTTCAGTTGTAACAGCAATAACTGTATTTCAGTTGTAACAGAAATAACTGTAATATTCAATTGATTGTTTTAGAAATTCAATTGATTGAAAAACCTTTTTCCAGCAAAAACAATTTGGGTTATTTTTATTAAAAACAATTTTAATAAAAATATTTATGAATCTTTTTAGCATCTCAGAAGTGATGAACCATGCCACTAGTGATTAAGGACTAAGCCAATCACCAACACACAAACCCAACTAAGGACTAAGACCTAATCACCCAACCATCTTTATGTTGGCACAAAGTCTTCACTTGAACAATTCTGGTCCAGGTTGGTTCCAACAGATTCTTTATGAGGCAGTCTTCATCTGCTTCATATGCTAAGCCTTGGTGCTCACAATATTGACTTCATCAAATCAAATCACATGCTTAGCCTTGGTGCTAACAATCTCCCCCAATTTGATGAAGGCAATCTGTTGTGTGTTGAGTTTAACAATCTGAACCTGAAATACTTGTCTATTTCCTCAAATAGTTTATTAGCATCACAAGTTTCAATAAGTTCAGAATAAAAAATATCAAATCAACTGGTTGAGTTAAAGCACAGTTAATTGAATTTCTTCCAGGATCCAGATTCAGTTTATTCAGATCAAGATGTTTTACTCCCCCATACTTTGATGTCCCTTAAAAGCATATAAAGAGATTAAAAATATAAGGCAATCATTCCATTAATATATCATCGTAGCAAATTGCCAATTACATCAAGGACATAGATCATGATTAAGAAAAACATCAACATACTGAAATATAACTGAGTTGCAAGTGCTGGCACATACCCAACAGATAATAAAATGCATTATAAAGAGATAAAGGAAAGAAGAAATGGACAAGGATCTTTATATACTAATTCATCTTACCACACAGACTATATCCAGTTCTGAATCAATAGATTGAGTTCCCCTAAGCAGACTATTATTACAAAATACGAGTATTCTTTGGGGTCATCGTCGCTCCTAGCTAACCCTTTGAATATTGTTTAGGCTCATAGCCACTCATATCCAATCCCTTGAGTATTTTTTGGGCTCATAGCCCCAACTACCTAACCCCTGATTATTGTTTTGGCTCCCAACCACTCATGGGTGATTCCTTTTAAATATTATTTCCACAAGCCACTCATGGCTTAACTGAGTATTGTTGTACAAGTCACTCCAGGCTTAACAAAGTATTCTTGTATAAATCACTCCTAACTTAATTGAGTATTGCTTGAACAACAACAACTCTTAGCTAATAACTAAGTATTATTTATCAAACAACCACTCCTAACTAAGATGCATATTACATAGTTACTTATCAGAGAGGATTATTATATGTACAAGGATACAACATTAGTTCACTCTTTTAACTCAATCCTTCAACTCAAACACTTCAATTACTTCACCTTCATCTTCCAACCATTGTAAATTCAATTACTTTCGCTGCATTCAAATTGTGTTGTATACTTGTTTCTTTTCATGTCTTGAACTATTTGTGATTATAAATTCATATATAATGCTTTTTCTATAGTTCAAATAGTTTGTTCTTGCTTGAACCATCACTAGTTGTGCTTTAGGTGTTCTTGTTTGTGTGTTGAAATTATTTTTTATGTTTTATTGTGTTTCAATCGATTTTCATTGTTTTAATATTCTTATTTTAAGTATTTTTCAAGTTTATAATTAACTTTTGTTATCTTATAAGTCATGTAATTCGAAATATGTCATAAAATCTAAGTTTAGAAACTAGTTCATGAAGTGTTTGATGAAATGCTTATACTTTGTTTGCTTTGTGCTTGATAAAATGTCTCGTGTAATCTGAACTTGTGGTAAGCTTTGTGTGCTTTTTCTTTTATATTTTTGAGTTCTCAAGCTTCTTATTAGATAATTAACAAGTTCCTTAGAGTTAGGTTTCTATTATGTCTTGATGTTATGTTTAAATCCGTTGGAATCCTATAGTTTCTCAATTTCCTGAAGTTGTTTTGTAACCTGCACTGGATTGGAAAATTTATTACGAACAACATACATATAATTTTCATGTGAAATATTTTATGTGAGCACGTTAAGATGCTAAGAATATATAGTTAAAAATGAACATCCAAATTCGCAATAAAAAAATGAAAGTCACAAAATCATGGATGTTAAGTGCTGAAAAATAAAGTTTCTTTGTTCGCTATTTGCACTTAGTTTTTCAATTGTTTTAGATTTTGTAGTGCTGTTTTATATGTAAATTTCTTGATTCTTGGTTTTATATTGTGTTGTTGTGTTCATAAAAAGATTTCAAGTTCAAATACCTTGTAGAAAAGTATATATAAATCAAATAATCACTGCTACCAGATATTCTAGAATTATGTTTTTTAGTTTGTAATCTACTCTAGAATCATTCTTAGGTTTTCTTATTATGTGCCTAATTTTCTTGTTAGCTTTAATTTTTTTTTTGTGTCTTTTAAAATGCTCTTCCAGTTTTTTCATATATAAATTCTTCTTGAGTTTAGCTCAGTAAATTGAGCTTTTCTTGATTTGTATTCTTGACCTCTTGAGATTGAAGGAATCCTTGGCTTATGAATTTTTGTGGATGGTTCTAACATGCTCAGGTAGCATCTTGGAGGAAGAGAAGCTTGCTAAGGATGACTTCTTTGGAGAGTTTACAAGTGGAAGGCTCAAGACCAAGTGAGGAACAATAGAGAGAAACTCCAAAAGCCACAAAAACAAGAGCAAAAGTGAATAAAAAATTGTGAGAATTTTTTACACCAAATTTTATGTATTTCAATTATGTAATAGTGAAACATTTTTCCATTTTGGCTGTGTTGGGAAAATGCATTAAAATCAATCCTAGCTTGAACATTATAATACTAAAAGGCAATTAGAAGGTGAAATTTTGTCAAGGGCTTAAGTGTCACTTGCATTTTAACATAGGACACATCTAGCTTTTATTGCTTTCCTTACTTGTATTACTTTATTGCATTTACTTTTAATGTTTTTAAGTCTCTGTGACAGCTAGGATCCAAGTCAAAAGCACTTAAAGGTTAGTATAGCTTCATTTGGTCTCTAGAATCAGAAAAGGGATTATGTGGAAGAGGACCGGGAACACTCTTGTTAGGAAAGACTTAGTACTTAAGTTGTCCAAGTGATACACATTTCTTTCTCCATATTCTACTCGAAATCCTTTGATCTTATTTCTTGTTAGGAACTTCACCAAAAATATCAAAACTTCCTTTGTGAAAACTCTTTCAGCACTTGATCTATTGTTGAATTTTCTAAAACCTTTGTGAAAACCTTTTCAAACTAAAGATGAGTGACCATGCTTCCTCTAGTGCTCAAGCAAGTATGAAAAATAATATGGAAGATTGGGTGAGGGAGGAGTTCGAGGAGACAAAAAGAGAGATATTTGAAATAATAGAAAATAAAAAAAGGAATGACGCAGGATATGGAAGATATGAGAATGATGATGAAATTATGGCAAATAAAGAACAACATTGTGAGGGGTCAAGAATAAGAGAGAAATTATGGAGATTTCCTTTCACATGAAGAAGATAGTAGCCATCCTAAGGAAGATCTTCATTAACAACCTCTAAGACAACGTAGGAAAAGAGAACATCATAGGGACTCTTATCCCAAAGAAAAGAAATGGTGTGTAGTAATCCTTGTTATAATAATTAGTACCATCCATCTCCTAGATATCATCATAAAAGTCATTTTCATTCTACATAGTCTGAAATAGAACTCCCTTCTTTATGTAGACATAAAAATGTTGAGGAATATTTAGAATGGGTGATAAAGATTGACAAAAATTTTGAATTCCACCAAGGAGATGAAATTAGAATATTGTCCATGACTACTAGTTTTCAAGAATATGTCATGTCTAGGTGGAAACGAAGGCAATATGATGTTTGAATTGGGAGAAAATTTAAAATATTAAATTGCAAAGAGTTTATGGCGTGCATGAGAAAAAAAATTATTTTGCCTTTCTATGAGAAAAATAAAAAGATTAGAGAAGAAATGAAAGAGCTTGTCAAACAAGGAAGGAAACTTTTACAAGGAGAGAAAGACTTAATAAGAAGACAAATAATTTAAAGAAAAATTGCAACCTCTTATCATATAAAAAGAAGATAAAGTGAAGAAAGAAAGAGAAGAGAAAGCGAGGAGAGAAAGAAGAGATAAATGGAAGAGAAAGAAAAGAAAGAAAGAGAAGAGAAAGAAAAGAGGAAAAGAGAAGAGGAAGAGACAGAAAAAGAGAGAAATGAAATTTTTTCTTATCAACAGGTAAGGGGTTCATTGACCTTGGAAGAAAGGTATTTTCTTAAACTTTTGTCTTCAAAATTTTGTACAAATATAATTTGTTTTACAGTTTGAGTGTTTCTAAAGGATTATCTTTGATCCTAGAGGAACTAAAATGAACAATAAAGTCTGCAGTTGTTGAACTTCAAGTAATATTTGAGATTAGATCTATGTCAAAAGGGATAGTATGATGCAAATCCGTCTCTAAGATTGCAAACAAGAATAAATAGGTCACTAAGCTAGACCCTTTGATTATGAACATATCAGATGTTTGGGTCTAATTGGAGAAGATCACTCTAGAGATTTTGGAGCTTTAAGATTACAAGAACTTTATTTGTAAAAATTATATAGAATGGTGTAAATAATAAAGAGGTCACTAAGCTAGAGCCTTGATTAGGAGCTCATTAGGAGTTTAGTCTTAATTTGATTTGTTTGGGCTTTCAAACAAACATTTGGGCCTAAGTTCAAAATTGCAGAAGATTAGTCTAAAGATTTTGGAGCTTTCAGATTGCAAGAACTCTATTTGTAAAAATTGTATAGAGTGTGTATAATTTATTTTGGGCCTTGTATTTTAGGTCAAGAAGAATAGGATTGTAGGCCTTCTATTTGGGCCATGTAAGGGTTTTGGACCTTGAAGCCCATAATAACAAGTGGACATCTACCTAAGAAATAAGCATAAAAAAAGGTGCCACCTAAGATAAAATGCACCACATGTGCATATAAAGCTTCCAACTAATTGCCACAATGTGAGCTCCTCTCTAAGTTTCTTTTACCACTTATCCTCATCTCATTGGAGATGATATAAAGTTTTGCACTCTCCTAATGGGAAGTATCCTCTCTGCTCATGGTTTGCCACTTGTCAAGCTCCTATTGAAGAGTTTTGAGGAATATGCAAGACATTCATTTTTTAGCCTATAAATAAGTGGCTTTTGTAGTTGAAAAGGGAGCAATTAAATAAGTAAAGAAATGATGACCAATTGTTGCCTCTTCAACTTGTTCTATCTCTCCCTATAGTAGTCTCATTTCAAGACTACACTCTTGCATTTCTCCTAAGTGTGTTGGCCAAACCTCACTCTTTTCAACTACTACATCTTCATCTTCTAGCCACTACAAATTCAATTACTTTCACTGCATTCAACCATGAAAAATAAAAAAACTACATCAACTCAAGGATTGAAGCACTTAGGCGCATGCAATTTCATTAGGAATTACATCATCAATCGAGGTAAGGAGGGCCACTAAAGCACAAGAGAAAATAGTTCAACAATAAGAAACCTTACCAACTCCCATTCCATGCTTCTTGGAATTCTTCAGGGCAAAAACACATCTCTCCTACCAATTCTTTGGGTATAACCAACTTATCAAATGTTTCCACTGTACAGGACCTCATATTTCAAGGAATTGCCCCATAGAGATGGTAACTTGCTTCAATTGTGGAAATTTTGGGTCATTAGTGGGACGATGTAGAAAGCTAAAGAAGGAGCTAGGTAATGGAGGAAGTAGCAATGTAGGAAAGAATTAGGTTGGAAGATCAAAGACAACTGGAAGATTCACCATGAATGGTATTGAAGTTGTTCAATATGAAGACCTACTCCATGATAAATGTATCATAAATGGTCATCTCGTCAATGTACTATATGATTCAAGTGTTACTCACTCTTTCATATCACATAATTGTGTTAACCATCTAAATTTACCTATCTCTTTATTGACATATGATATTATTATTATTGTTATTAATATTATTATTGATAATAAAAGTATGTAAGCAATAATGAAAAGATAAGTAATGAAAAAATAAGTAATGAAAACTTACAAAGAGGATGCAAGTCTTGGAAAACATCATACGAAAGCTTTTATTGAGAAAAACACATTACAAAGCACACTTACAAGCACACTCTGGTAGAACACTCTTAGACACTCTGAAAAATCTATGAAACATTCTGCCTTCAACACTATGGAAGACTTCCTTATATAGAAAACTACTTGACTAGAGGACAACACACATTATTTACATCTTAATAATTACATATATAAATATCTAACTTAATGATTACATCTTTGATTTTTTTCTTACAATAATACATGTAATGACAAATAGCCTTTATGTCTCATCATGCTTTATATCTCTTCAACCTTTGTGTCTCTTTATGCTTTGTGTCTCTTCATGCTTTGTGTCTCTTCATGCTTTATGAGATTCTTTTCTTACAAGTTATCCAAATGAGGATATGGACTAGATGGTGATGATTCTGTTTCTGAATTGTCTTCATTAGATTCGTGTATGGAGGTTGCTATCTGTAATGTCCTTTCAAACTCTTCTTTTGAGCTGGCAGATGCAAAGGGCTGCCATTACTCTATTTTTCAAATAAAAATAATGATTCTTCATTCATCCTTTGTGGATTTTCTTCAGTTTGTGCCTGACTAGTTTGTAATCATTCTTTTATTTTGTCCTTTTGTACTAATTTGGTATTGAATTTTCTTCACCATTTGATTTTGATTCTTCTTGATAATGATTTTATTTCAACTCCTTCATATGGCTAGGTTATTGCATAATCCCATGCCACAATCCAAGTAATGCATTGAGAAGCTACAAATGATATGATATCCTGGTACAAATGTTGAATGTTCTTGAGAGTATGTGTATACCTCATTTATCTCAGCTGGAAATATTGAAGGCAACGGTCTGAAGTCCACGAACCATTTTGGAAATTTTAATGGGATTCCCTTTCTGAACCATATAAACCATGAATGTTTCTCTGGGATAAAATATAATATGTGACTCCAAGCATCTATATAATCATGATATGAATAATACTGAGGATTGAAGCTTTTGGAAAATGATCTTTTTCCATGTAATGGTTTATTCCATTCCTGTGGAGTTATAACCTGTAATATTTTTATTTTTGAATACATTATGTGGCCATTAGAATCTGGGGTATGTGATATTTCAGCGGAATCTGTATCAACTAATATGAACTCATAAAAGGTATGAGTCTTGGTAGTGTCTATGGATGGATAATGGAACTCTGGAGGAAATATAGCTTCGGCAGTTTTAGTGGGGGTCTCTTTTATCCATTCTTTTTCTAAAGTAATGATGGGTAATATTTCTAGCTTATTTATGTAGTTTTCTATGGTGGCTGGAGTTGAGGATTTATGGTTGAAGGATTATGGAGAGTGGCTAATATAGAAGTATTGGCTATAAAGTCTTTTGGGTCTATAAGGATATTGGTATATTATAATGGGGTATATCTATTTGTGGAAGTTGATGAATTGGAATTCTTTACAACATCGAGTACTGTTGAGTGTTTATGAGGTACTTGAGGCCTTAAGAATAATGAAGATGCATCATGATGACTTTTACCAGTATTTATGGAAGTCGGAGCTTTATTTGATCCCAGTGGGGGACCATAATGATCTTTTGACCCTGTTTTACCACTCATGATAATGCTTGTAAAAATTCTCTTGTCAAAAGATCTATAAGCAATTTTTCTCTCCTTTTATATGTTCTATATCAAAATCCAAACATGATAATAATGCTTGCCATCTGGCAAAAATATGCTTTGAAACCAAGTTTTGAACATCTTTTGTCAAAATACTGAGTGCAGCTTTACAATCGGTTCTTATTAAAAACTTTTTATTGAATAAATCATCTTGAAACTTTTGTAAACATAAAACTATTGAAAGAATTTCTTTTTTAAAGGTAGAATACTTTTGTTGTGATGCATGCCAGATTCCAGAATGATATCTGACAATTTGTTCTTTTGAATCATGAGAAATCTTTTGTTTTAAAATCCCCCATATCCTAATTCTAAGGTGTCGGCGCGACTATTAGGAAGGTTGAAGGGTCTGAAATACCTAAACATGGCAATTTCTTTACTAAGGTTTTAATTTGTTTTATGGCTGAGGTCATGTTTTCATTCCATGGTGGTGGATTCTTTTTAAGTCTTGAATATAATGGTGCACAAATAATTCTAATATTTGGAATAAAGTCTGCTATATAGTTAACACATCCTAAAAATCTCTGTAATTGTTGTTTTTCTTTGATTTCGTCTGGAAATTTATCTGCAAATTCTAATGATCTTTGTATTGGTGTAATAGTTCCTTGATATATTTCATATCCTAAAAATCTTATTTTTGTTTGAAATATTTTTATCTTTTTTGCTGATACAACTAATCCATTTTCTTTTATTATTTTTATAAATTCATCTAAATGTTTTCTATGTTCATTTATGTTTTTTGAAAATATTAATACATCATCCAAATATACAATAGAGAACTTCATATATGGATAGAATATATCATTCATAATGTTTTGAAACTCACTAGGAGCATTTTTTAGTCCTTGGGGCATTACATTCCATTCGTAATGGCCGAAGGGTACTACAAAAGCAGTTTTATATTTATCTTCTTCTTTTACTGATATTTGATAATATCCTTATTTCATATCAAATTTTGAGAATATTATGACATCATGAATTCTTTTTATTAAATCAATTTTATTAGATAATGGGTATCTAATCCATTTTAATACTTTATTTAAAGGTTTATAATTTATAACTAACCTTGGAGCTCCTCTTTCCATTTCGGAAGCTTTCATAAAATCCTGAACAACTTGAGAGTGACTTTGATGGTCTTATTAATTCTTTATCTAAATATTCCTGTATTTCTTTTTTACAATATTCTAAATATTCTTGATTCATCTGTATGGGTCTAGCTTTAGTAGGTAATATAAGATTCTAAATAAGATTCTAAATATTCTAAATATAAGGTAATGCAACAGTATATTTTTTTTCTATGCCAGAAAGCAGTAGGATTTGTTTCACAAATTTCTTCTATTTTTTCTTCATATTCTTTTATGATGGTTTGAATATTATGGTTTTAAGTTGTTCTTATACTCTTTTAAATCTTATTTGTTTGTTTAATAAATTTATTTGTTTTCTTTTACCTTCTATATGTGATATTGAAGATTCTTTTAATAAATTTAATTCTCTAGTTCTAGGAGTTTTATGAATTCAAAACATATTTCTTTACCCATGGTATTTGTTATTAGTCCTTTTTCAGTAACCTGAAAATGATATAATAATGTTAAGAATGGAGTTCCTAATATCATACAAGGATTCATGTTCTTTATTAATACAAAGGAGGTATTATAACATATTTTACCTTTACAAATTTTTTCATTAGAAAACTTATATTGAATATTCATTTTAGAACCATTTGCACTGGTTACTTTCTCTAATGTCTTTTCATAATATTGAGTTGGTATTAATCCTTCTTGTATACAATTCACATCTGCTCCTGAATATATTAATATTATAGTATTAAATATTTCTCCTTTTATTATTAGCTTTATCTCAATATGCCATTTATGAGTGGTGATCAAACTTAATAAATTTATATAGTTATTATTTGATGTTTCTGCCTCATAATTAGAAGTTTTTGTTTCCAACTCTACCTTACTTTGATTTCTTATTATATCTTTTCCTTCTAATTCTAATAATTTATATTCTAATGAAATATCATTTTCTTTTAATAATTGTATTTCTTGTTTAAGATTTTTTATTTCTTCTTGTAAATCTTTTATAGTTATATTTTGATTAGGAACTTTAAATCTTTTATAAATATCTTTCATATTTATGGGTTCTATCTGTTCTCGTACTTACTCACTTTTTATGATTAAATGATTTAATTGTGATAAAAATTCATCTTTTAATGGTGAGTCTTCTAATTTATCTATGATAGATATTAAGGTGTTTGTCTGATCTTTATTTAGCATATTTATATTTTTATCACTGATACAATTTTCACAGCTACATAATCCTAGTCCTAAACAATAATCTTCTTCACTTTCTTTTGAATATTCAGTACTATTAGCTGATTCTATTTGTTCTACTTCTATTTCACTCTCTTCTTCGTCTGATTCTGAATTTATGAGAATATTTAAAAAAAATTTCTTTAATTCTTTATCTTCTATTTGATTTATTTTCTTAGCTATTTTACAGCTATTTGCATAATGACTTGGTCTACCACACTTCCAACAAACATTATCTTTTTTCTTGAGTTTTTTATATTTGGGTTTTCTATGTGGTTTGCTTTCTTGCGGTGCTCTATTATGTTTTTTAGTGTATGGTTTTCTATATATTCTATTTTCTGTTTTATTTTGTTTCTTAATGATTTTCTTTTTCTTAGCACTAGGTGCTCTAATAGGTTCCATACCATATTGATGACAGAATGTTCCTAGTTCTTTTTTATTTATCATACTCTCTTTTCTAAGTTTATTTTGTAATTTGAAGTCAGTACATACTTGTATTCTAGTATCTAGGTTTACCATAATGTTGTTCTAAGTTTAATTTAACTTTTTTTGCAAATAATTTAGGTAAGCCGGCAAGGAAACTTTCCAAAATCCAGCAAACCCATCTTCTGTCAAAGTTACTTTTGAAAAAAATGTACTTTTATACACCTATAATTTGACATGGTTGGACAATACAAATTTGCTAATTTATTTGCTGATCTTTCTTTAAATATATTGGGATCTCCTACAAAAATTTGTAATGTTGATACTGCATCTTCTTTATTTGTTTCAGTTTTGACACTATTAATTATTGCTAATTTATCATGTTCTGCATAAATTATCCCACCAGCTTTCAATTGACCAGTGAATCCTTGTACTATGGCTATAGCGGTAGACTCGTCGCTACATCCTTTTGTTTTATGGGCAGTAGCTGCCATTATCATTTGACATGTTAAATCTAATATAGCCTAATCACTTAGGCCATCTAAATTTCATTATGTTATTTCGTTTCCTGAAAATGAGTTTTGAACTAATTCCCCCTTTCTTCGAATTGTACATCCGTAGGGGTAGGTCTATTGTAATAATTTCTAGGTTTTGGATAAGTTTTTATTTTATTTAATTCTAATGTATTAATGGAATTTTTATTTAATTCTTCTAATTTTATTTTTAATTCATCTATCTTTATATCGATATCACTTTTTAATTTATGGGCATCTAACTCTTTTTGTGGGACATTAAATAATTTATATATTGGTTTTACAGGTCTTGAGCTACTGGGAACCTCTTTATGATATGATGAGGACGTGGAGTTTTCCATTCTAGTTAATTGTTTTGTCATAATAGTTAAAACTGTATTAGAATAATTAATTTGTGAATGTAATTTTTTAATATCTTTTGTTTCTACTTGTCGGTCTTCTATCCTAATGTCTTTATATGGACTAGCTTCTATTTCTATGTCTGTCGAAGGTTGTAATTTTATTGCTTGTAATGGAAGATATTCAGATTCTATGACTTCATTATTCATAGTCTTCCATGTACTAGTTACCTTTTCTGATGGATATATTTCTTTATTACTAAATGGATATTCTAAATTATGTTCTTCACTATAATTTTTAAACCAATCAAAGAAATATAAATTTATCTAATTCTCAATCATGTAATTATAAAATTCTATTCTAAAGTCTTCTGTTTCTTTTTTAGAGTAAGTCTTAAAATACCAATCCTTTTATTTTTATTATATTCTGCTCCAAAATGTTCTCTTATCCAATTTTTATCTATTTCAAAGGGTTCTTCTCTATTTAATGTGCTTAATATTTGTGATGCTATAGGAGAGTATTGAGGAGATTCAGATTTTTTAGATTCTGTAAATAATGGTTTACTAACTATGGGAGTAATATTATCTAATCCTCCTAAATCTAGATTTATAGTGGAATTATCTTAAGAATGCCTGGATGGTTAGCCTTTTGAATTATTTGTGGCTCTCTTATCTTTAAAGATGATGATTTACTCATTCTTAATCTTATATCTGTACCATATTGAACTATTTCTCTTATTTTGGTATTATATACTTTTCGTTCTTCTATAATATCTTCTAATATCCATTCTTCTGGAATTCTTCTTACTACTTCCTCATGACTTAGTCTTTTTGGATTTTGTACTGATGATTTTCTAAGATTTACTTCTAATAATATGATTTCATCTTTGGATGAAGATCTTAATGCTTTATAATTGTAATCTATTTTGGTAACCTTATAATAAATTCTATAAATAATCTAAATAGGACCTGATAATTCATCTACTATGTCTTCTGGGGTTTGAACATATAATTTTATGGAGTTACTTGTTTTATCATTCCTTATATTCATAGAGAAATTAGGATAACAGTTAAAGAATGTTGGACCATCATGAAGGTTACTTTCTAATATAGCTATTATGGAATCATTAAACTTTTTAAGACTTATATCTCTTAACATTATTAATATGGGACTATTTATGCCTAACCTGTAATTTGGTTTTGCTGCAACTTGTATTAATCCTAAATGAATAAAATTATATTCATCTTTAATATGCTGATCTAATAAGGATTGTTCTAATATGTTAATGACTTTATTGTTTTTTGTTCCTGGATAACTATATTTTACTATATGTACTTGATCTTGATTAGAAGACCAAAATTTATGTTGTTTATAAACTTCACATTTTTTAACTATAGGTATTGACCAATTATGTAATGAGTTTTCTATATCTGCAATTTGTAATTCTTTTTCTTTATTATGTTTTGTGTTTGAAGAAGAAGAAGCTTCTTGTTGCGGAGTTCTAATCATTATTTGTTTATCTTTGTTTCTTAATCCTAAATCACTTAAAGTTCTAAGAAAATTTGGCATTCTTACTCTTTCCTTGGTTTCCATGATACGGGACCACTGCTAACAAACGGTCTTACTACCTCTCACTCAAGCTTTACTGCTGGGACCACAGTTGACCAATGTATAAACGCCTCTCAGCGCTACACTAGAAACCTCTTAAAGAGCTAAGAACAACAAAGGTTCTTATTACCCTAGATGATGTAGTCTTAAGATTCAAATTTTCAACAAATAATAATTATAACTTTAACAACACAGCTGTTTAATCTTCTAAGCAACACAATGTCTTAGTTTGTCTAATTGTATTTGTAATTCTCTTATGACAACCTTAATAAATGATGTTAAAAATGAGTATTTTCATTACTTATCTTTTCAATGATTATTTTCATTAATAATGAAAAGTATGTAAGCAATAATGAAAAGATAACTAATGATAATACTCATTTTTAACATCATTTATTATTGATGTATAGTGACCGATTGTGTGACGAATCTGTGATCGAATTTGTGATCGATTTTGTGACCGAATGTGTGCCTGAATTTGTGACCGAATTTGTGACCGATTTTTTCGGTCACTGATTCAGTCACCGATAATGACTGATTTTTTCGATCACTAATTTAAGTCTCTATTTAGCAATTTTCTAGTAGTGAAAACACATTACTTCCTTTCTTAGTGGATTTATAAATAATGTAGACGGCGAGTGTGTCTCAAAGATCCAAAGGTGTTGATGTGAACCTTTGAAGGTTTTTAGATCTATATCAGCCTAGAAAAAGATGAAGATTGTATTTTCCAAGAGAACAAGTGTTGAAAACAAGAAACAACAATGAAAGAAAACATTATGGATTAAGGAAGAAGAAGATACGGACATGTCACCTTCAAGGATAAGTGAAGGAGGATTCGCCGCTTGAGAAAGCTTCTCAAGATAAGAATAAAAGAAATAGTAGAGACAAAAACTCAAAACTCTCACACAATTTTACATAAGAAACTCTTCTTCATTCAACTAGTGTATTTTACAATATAATTTGGCCAAGCAAGGAGTCTCAAAAGAGAAAAAGAGTTAACTACTCTAATCAAGGTTAACTTCACTTAAGTATGTTTAAGCTAAACTAATCCCTTGAAATTAGCGAGATGCGTTTGGCAGTTTCTAAGATACATGAGTGTAATGATAACTCTAAGATGACTAGGATGCATGTACATGAAAGAATATACAAGGTAGTTACTAAAATGCAAAGAATGTAATGATTATAATGCATGTACTTCAAAGAGTCTAGATATTTTGAATGTGTCTTGAAACTTGAAGAGTCAAAGATGACTTAAGTAGCTAATGTGAGGTGCATATGCCAACTTAAGCCTTCAAAAACTCTCTCAACTTTGTACTTCTCACAAGTTCTTCCTAATTTATACAGTTTACAAACATTTATCCTTCTAATTTCTTCTTCCAAAAGCTTTAGGACTCTTTCCCTCTTTATTTGTTCATCTACATCTTCATTTGTCATGCTTCTTTATTTAATTTTTGTGTATTCTCTTCTCTTTCTTCAACATGTTCTTCCTCTTTCTCTTATTTATCAAGTGCCAAAATGAGCCTCACTTAGGATACGTCCAGTTTATATTCGTTGTTTTTAATTTTTTTTGTAACTCATAGTTTTAGGTTCATTAGCCTTTTGCTTGTGCTTAAAAGAATGTCATTCAGAAAAAGGTTTGTAAAGTATATTGGGGTAAGGTTTTGGCTAGGATAGAATTAGCTCTTAAGTTGTCCTAGTGACACACCTCTTTTTCCTAGGAATCTCCCTAGTGTGTTGAACTTGTCATTTTCTCTTTAGAAAACCTTTTATACAAGACTTAAGTTGCTAAGCGTTCTTCCCACTATAACGATAGTGATTCAAGTGACACTCTAGTTAATTTGAAACAAATGTCATGTGAACTTGAAACACTAAAACTATGGAGACAATAATAGGAAATGAATAAAAATAAAGAAAAATTTGTATGTGATGCCCAACTTGCAATCCTGGAGAAGATCTTAAGGTCTTAAGGGAGAAGGAAGAAAAAATACATAAAAAAATTTGTTAAAAAGTTAGTCTGGATCTTCCAAGGGTATCAAATGGGTCTGAGTTAGGTTACAACATGAAAGGAATAGTCTTAGGCTAGATGAGTATTACCAACTTGAACCCCTCAGAAGACATTTTTCGTGAACATAAGCCTAGATAGTCCTGAGTTTACTTACCACACTTTCATGATAAGGAAGACGTAGATGCCTATCTAGATTGAGAAATAAAGGTAGAACAACTATTGTTCTATCACCATGTGAATAAGAAAAAAAGGTTCCATTGGCTACATTAAGTTTCCAAGGCTATGTAATGTATTGTTGGAATAATCTTGAAATAGAAAGACGTCTCCATAATGAGCCTCTAGTGGAGTATTACAAGATCTTAGAAGTGTTCTGAGACATTGTCATATTCCTTCGTACTATTACAGGGAGCTAATGGATAAGCTCCTAAGACTCCATCAGAAAGATATGACTCTAGAAGAATATAAATGGAAAATGGAGTTATATATAATGAGGTTGAGTATAAGAGAAGAAGTGTTTACAACCATTGTTAGGTTAATGAGTGGCTTGAGTATTACGATAAGAGACGTAGTTAGACTTTTACCCTATAAGAATTTGAATGAACTGGTCCAACAATGTATAAAAGTTAAACAACAAAATTTAAGAAAAGGACTAGATAGAAGCTCACATTTTGACTCATTAAAGTTTTTATATTTAAGATATATAAAAGTACGTTTTATATTAAAAAATAGTAACTGTAAGATGACCTGTACAATCATACACTTAAAATTATTTAAACATATAAAAGTATAATAAAATTGTTTTATTTATCATATATGAAAACACATTTTAAATAAAATCACTGTGTATAAAATTAAGTGTATGAATTTTTAATATAAAATGTAGTATAAACTATAGGATTATATCAAAGAAATCACTACTAACAAAAAAAGAGCTAATCATATTTATTTTTAACCACAACCTAAAGGAATTGGTGGTGGGAATAACAAAATTAAAAGAATCAAAACACAAAGGCCCAAAAGCCCACGGCGTAATAAAAAACAAATAAAAGTATTTTAGACCCCACTACCTTTCCAAATGGAAATCTCTTTCTAATTCATGTGTTGTCCTACATGCACTGAAGTTGAATACACTGAAATGTATATTGGCGCGTGATGGCCGTGAAGGAAATGCATGCATTGAGACACCACTTACAAAATTGTTGACACCACAGGATTTTGTATCTATTTAATGCAAACAAGATAGAATTGTTTGATGTAATAAAAACATAAAAAATACAATAATATTTTTTGACACTATTCTTCTTACCTGACCCGAGAGGAGATCGTCCGCAGTGGTGTTGTCAGCAACCGAGTTGAAGACGTTGAACCGAATGGGGTCCACCTGCAGAAGACTCTCCGACGCTCAAGTCAGTAAGAGTGTAAAAAGGTGTTTAAGAGTATACAAGTGAGAGAATAGTGAGATAGATGATATTCCCTCTAGACCTATGTTATATTTATAAGACCTCATCATTAAAGACCATATATTATTTCCCCATAATGATTTTGAACGTCAGGAATCACGAATTACCATAATATAATATGATTGAGGTCAATTAGATTCAATTATAGTAAATTGAGATCAATCGTAATAAACTATTAATTGACAATTAATGAACCTGGCCTAATAATCGGGTACGTACACAAGCCCCCGAGTTCATGATTCCAACAAGTGGATCGTATGGATGACCGATATGTGCTCAGTCTTCCCGTTGGGATGTAGTTGATCGAGTTGGTCTCGCCTCGGCTTGCCATTATGTTTGGATAAGGCATTTTTTGGAGCTTTTAAAACTTTCTTTAGCGTAACTCGGTGGTAGAGTAGTGTTATGATAGCTCACATTAAATGCTGCAGAGAAAAAGGCGTGACATGACCTGGATAGGACGTTTTCGCGCCCCTCTTCAGATGGTGACAGGTGGCTCTTAGTGGTCGTGGCTCAATGTTGACCTTTGAATTCGGCAAGCAAGAATTACTAAGGCTGAGACTGTTCATTTTTGCCTTTTTAACTTCGATCTGGCCTTTAACTAACCTCCACTTGACTTTTTGAGAACCCGAGTTGTTCATTCGACATTTCTTGCTTCTTCTAGGTACGCTCATGGCCTCCTCTTCTTCTTTTTCTATTTCTTCTGGTTCTAATAGAACAACATTAGTTAGAGAGCTTACTCCTCTGGGTGAGGGAAGCTCTCCTGAGCTAACCGGGTCCCTTTCCGGTGAAGGGGATCCCATGGAGGACACTTCTACTCCAGCCCTTGCCACTCGCCGTCCTCCTCCTACTTCTATGGCTGCACCTGTGGCTTTTGTGTACCCTAGGAATAGGAGAAAATAGAACCCTACTTCCTCAAACCCAGAACCTTCAAACGATCCCAAGAAAACTAAGAGGAATAGATACCCCCTATCACCGATCCCGAGTACTCCTGGGTGTTTGGTGAAGCAGCCAAGTATGTTTTGGAGTATGACACTAAAGAGAAAGTAGATGACTTTGTTACTATGTATAATGTTTGTGATGAATCTGTGTGGCCTATGCTGTCGCCAAGCCTTGTAAAGCCGATGAGAGAGTGTATATGAAACTGAAGTTGGATAACTACGACTTTACATATGCTTACGAGTTTCTTTTTAAAGAGTATGATATTAGTTTTCCTCTGACCGACTTCGAGGCAAGCATTCTAACAACCGTAAATACAACCCCGAGTCCGCTATATCCCAATAGTTGGGCTTTTTTGAAGTGTTTTGAGATTCTTTGCGGACACCTTAGCCTCGAGCCCTCCAAGAATGTCTTCATGTCTTTTTACCAAGTGAAGTTCGGCAAGTTTGTTGGTTGTGTCTCTCTAAGCACTGTATATGATGGGTCTCTTTTCACTTTTTATAGCTCTTCTTATAAGTACTTTAAGACAAAAAAATTTTAAACTCCGATGCCACTCCAAGGATGCGGAGAGACGTCCTCTATTCCACCCCGACCTCACACCTCGATTTCCTCTGTACTGGCAAAAACCTCAAAGGTTTAAGTCGAGGGTTGAGTACTTACTTACTCCCGAGGAGAGGGAAGCCATTGACACCATTAGGCAACTCCCTCGCCCTATAAATACCAAGGCACTCCTCAGCCATTGTTAGTGCTCTAGTGTTTTCGTTTTAAGCTTATCCGCTTATTTGTGTTTCCTTTGTAGAGATAATAAGAAGGGACATCGACTTCAAGAAGGCTCGTGCTCAGGTCAGCGATCGTTATGATCTGACTGCCTCTTTCCAAAATCCCAAAAGAAAGAAGAGTGGGACAAGTTCCTCTGTTGACACCAACACGGGTCCTGCTCCTTCTTACTTAAACCTATCTACTGGTGCTGCTAGTTCTCCCCTCCACACTGACATCATTCCTCCTGTGGGTGAGGGCTCGGGTCCCATTCCTATTGTCGTAGTTCCCGAGTTGATCCACTTAGATGCCTCGTCTGAAGGTTGGTCGAGTTCTCCCGTTCAGCCGCTCGTGGTAACCTCCTTCAAGGCTATGATTCTCGGTCAGGCGGACTGAGACCTAGACTTAACCACCTATCCATCACCGACCTCGGTTTGTAATGAAACTGGCACATCAACTCCAAGGCCAAGGACTTACCCGGCTTCTATTCACACGATGCCAAGTTGATGGACAAGGTAGATCTCAAGAATTGTCTTGACGTGGGAGGCGTCTTGTTGGGGAGGTGCCTAGCAATCATGCAACACTTCCAAGTCACTGCTCAGGGTCACTTGGACTTGCAGACTAAGAATACTGATACGGAGAAGCAAGTCCAACAACTGCTGGTGGAGAGATCGAATAGGGACTCGACTTTCACTACCAAAGAAGTTCAACTCTTTCACTTCCAAGGGTTGTTCAAGCGCCACGAGGCCGAGCTGATTCATCGACAGGAGTTGGTTCGTGCGGAGGGAGCACTGAAGGATGTCGAGTGTCGGATGGTCGACTATGAGAAGGAGGTGGCTGAGCTGGTTCAAAAAGAGTCCTAATGGAAGAAATGGGAGGAGGAGGTTGCTTGCAAGGATTCGAAGAGGGAAGAAGACAAGATTAAACTCCAAAAGGGTTTATGAAGGCCATGAGGCAATCCCTTCTATTTACCCCTACTTGGAGCCGTCTTGATTTGACATCGATAAAGGGGTTGTTGACGGAAACCTGGTAGATGATTAGGCCTTTTCGGCTTTGTAATTAACATTTCTTGCTTTTCAAACAATTTCCCCACAACAAAACTATTTAAAGTATTTGCTATGGATGATGTATGTTGGTATTTTAGCGTAGTTGCCAAAACGTTTTTTTGTTCTACTTAAGCGTTAGCCTAGTCATTGTGTACGAAGGTCATCAAGCGTTTACTTGACTCGACCTTCATTTTAAACGAAATTCGTTAAGCATTTTTTCGACTTAGATCCTAACTTGAGTGTTTACCTTAGTTGTTAATATGAAAGGCACTAAGTGTTTGCTCGACTCGGTTCTTATCTACAGTGTTGGCTTAGTCATTTAGTATGAAATTCGTTTGTCAGACTTGTATTTTAACTTAAGCGTTAGCTTTAGTTGTTTTTACCTTGAAGTTGTCTAAGCGTTTGCCCAACTTGAGTTTAACTCAAGCATTAGCTTAGTTTTTTTTACATTGAAGTTGTCTAAGCGTTTGCCCGACTTAGATTTTAACTTAATAATGAGCTTAGTTGTTTTATATTGAAGTCTTTAAGTGTTTGCCATACTTAGATTTTAATTTAAGCGTTAGCTTAGTTGTTTTTACATTTAAGTAGTCTAAGCATTTGCCCGACTTAAATTTTAACTTAAGTGTTAGCTTAGTTGTTTTATATTGAAGTCGTTTAAGCATTTGCCCTACTTAATTTTAAGTTAAGCGTTAACTTAGTTGTTTTTACATTGAAGTTGTCTAAGCATTTCCTCGACTTGTTCGTTTGGAATACTCGGTTCAAGTGTTTGCATGGTTGAGTTTAGAATAAATATCATAAAACACATAAAGAGGTAAGTAATGTAGAGTAATTCATCTTTTATTGACTCGGGTACAGGCCTCGTTAAAACCATGCTTGTCAAAACCCTCCTTCCAAGTCCAGGAAAGAGTACACTGTACCTGTTCTTCACAATTAACTGTAATTCATTTTAAGGTGGGTAGCGTTCCACGTTCTTGGCATGAGTTTTTCACACAGTTCCTCTAGCTTGTAGGCCCCGTTCTGAAAGGCGTCTACTACTCTGAATGGACCATCCCAGTTTGGTGCTAATTCGCCCTCTTGTTTATTCCTGCGGGCCTTCGCAACCTTTCTCCATACCAAATTGCCTTTCTGGAAAGCCCGTCCCCGAACTCGGGTATTGTAGCGCCTTGCTACTTTTAGCTTGGCGGCCTCCCTGCGAACTCAAGCTTCCTCTTAGACTTCTTGTATCAGGTCCAACTCAGCTTGGAGGTTATCATAATTGCCCTACTCTTGATAGTTCATTCTTCTCCACAAGGTTTCCCCCAGCTTCACTAGTATCATGGCGTCTGACCCATAAATAAGTCGGCAGGGGGTCTCCCTAGTTGATGATGGGGGCGTGCAATGGGGATCTCTTCGGCCCATAATCCCTTCACCTGACCAAGCTTCTTCCTAAGTTCGCTAAGTATGACCTTGTTTGCGGGCTCCGCCTGCCCATTTGTTTGGGGTGCTCAACACTTCACGCCAAATGCTTTATTCCGAGTTGGTTCAAGAATTGTTCAAAATTCTTGTTGGTGAATTGCCTACCGTTGTTGGTAACTAAGCTATGTGGTAGGCCATGTCGACAAATGACATTTTTCCATAGGAAATTTTGCACCTGGTGGGTTGAAATAGTGGCAATGGGCTCGGCTTCGATCCACTTGGTAAAGTAGTCGATAACTACTATCAAAACTTTTGCTTGTCCCTTCGCTAGTGAAAAGCGACAGAGGATGTTTGCCCCTCACCTGCTGAAGGGCCATGGGGTCGTTGTCTGATGTAATTCCTTTGGGGACTGTTAAAAACGGGCCCAAACGTCTGACACTCCTGGCACTTCTTAGTGTAGGAGCGAGTGTCTTGCTTGACGGTTGGCCAATAGTATCAAGCTCTAAGAACTTGGATAGCCATGGACCTTACGCCTGAGTGCATTCCACAGATTCCTCTGTGGAGCTCAGAGAGTACATAATCGGTCTTGTTCTTATCAAGACACTTGAGAAGTGGGGAAGAGTACCCTCTCCTGAATAGCTCATTGTCTATGACAGTGTATGAGGTGGCCTACCTTCTTGTCCTTTTCGCCTCTCCCTGGTCTTCGGGAAGCAGGTCATCAACCAAGAAGTCCAATATGGGAGTCATCTAGCTTCCTATTCTGGCATTGATTGCAAACACGTTCTCATGATACCAACTTGGGGTGGTCAAGACTTCCTAGATCAGTGTTCTGTGTTGGCGCGTTTTCTTCGTGCTTGCGAATTTAGACGAGACATCAGCTCGGTTGTTGTCGGTCCTAGGTACGTGCGTTAAACTAACCTTTTCAAACTGATGGACTAGGTTTTGGGCTATATGGTAGTATTTCTGGAGTAAGGGCTCCCTCGCCTGATATTCGTCATTCATCTGGCCAGCTACGAGTTGTGAATTAGTTTGGCAATTGAGGTTTTTCACTCCTAGATCTTTGGCCAACCTTAATCCCACTATTAGGGCTTCACACTCGGCCTAGTTGTTGGAAGTCTCAAACCCGAACCGAATAGATTGTTCTACCGCCAAATCGTCGGGCCTTTCCAGTGTGATTCCTGCATCGCTTCCTTTTTTGTTAGAAGATCTGTCTATGCTGAGTAGCCAGTATGTCTTCTCCTGGGCAACCGGGGTTAGCTCGGTAAGGAAATCTGCCAAAAACTGTGTCTTCATAGGACCTCGGGATTCCCCGAGCTTCCGTTTTCAACAGGATATTGGCCTGGCCTGTGGTAAGACTACCAATTTATGACACATAAAATCAGGATGTATGTTAGGCACGTTTGTGGGGCTCCACGTGAAGAGATCCGAGTTGGCTACAAGGATTCGTTCTACTTCATTTCTCACCAGTCGGTGGGCATCACTGCCTAAACGGGTGACCTAGTGAGGGAGAGTGCCGAGCCGAACTGGTATCATTGACTCATCAAAGGTGGGCCGGCTCACCTCAAACTCGATGCGAAGGTCTAGGTCAATCTCGTCCTATTCCTCAGGGGCTTCCTACTTCACCGCTATCTCCACCGTTATCAACTTATGACATATAAAATCGGGCTTCCTGCTTCATTGCTTCTCGCCCTTTCTCCTACTGTCTCGAGCGTGTAGGGGTTGACTTTCAGGCTCTGGATGTAGCACTGTCTGGCCTCCTTCAAGTCCGCCTTTATCCTAATGATGGTTCCGTTCAGTGTTGGGAACTTCTTGGCCATGTGGGGGGTGGATGTCAGGATGTCGAGTTGGTTGAGTGTTCGCATGCCTATGAGCACATTGTAGGACATGTCTGCCTCCACTAGAATGTACCGTACTGTCAAAATTTGGTAGGACTGCCCTATACTGAAGGTCGTCAGCATGTCCATGTAGCCTCGAATGTGTACCCTTTGTCTTGCAATACCTAGCAAAGGTTCGGGGTACGACCTAATAGCGGTCTTGGGCACGTTAAACTTTTGGAAGGTTGACCAATATAGAACGTCAGCTGAGTCTCCCTGGTCGATTAACATCTTGTGTACCCTCAATTGGCAATCATGGCAATTATGACTACTGGGTCATCTCGATCTGGATCATTGACAGAGAAATGCGCGTTTGAGAAGGTGATAGCCAGTTGGGAGCGTGTTGGTAAATAACTCACCGAGTTAATGCTCCTGAAGTGCCTTTTTCTGGCAGAGTTAGATGCACATGTCCCTGCAAATCCTCTTGCAATAATTTTGACGGAATTGAATTGAAAATCAACCATGTTCACTGACTTTTGAATAATGTGTACTAAGCTAAATTGGATGTCTACGACGTTCACCAACCCCGCAGGGATCTTTGGATCTTGATGAGCGGTTCTTGTCCCTGCTTCTGGTCTTGGTTCCCAAGCCTTTTCCTCTTCGGGTCTGTGGTGGAAGCATCCTCCATGCCCTCCCCTTGTGCCAAATGCTCTAAACCTTCCTCTGGTTGGCGGTGCTTGGCCCCTTCCGATGAATCGAGCTAGGGCTCTAGATTGAATGAGCTCTTTTATGATGTCTAGGACCTTAGAGCAATCCTCGATGTTGTGCCCAATGTTTTGATGGTAGCTACACCGAAGTGTCGGGTCCGCATTAGGATGTGATTACTTTGAGTGGGGGAGTTGGACAAGTTCAAAGTTGCAGGCTTCTCTCAAGATGGCCTCCCAGCTGGCGTTTAAGGGGGTGTAGTGCTCAAATCTCCCTGGCCAACTTCTCCTCGTGAACCGAGAGCTTCCCATCACGGCCTGTTGGTGAGACTTTCTTTTTCTAGCCTCCACGTTCTCCTCGATGCTCATGTACCTGGCAGCCTTGTCCCTCAGGTTGTCTGTGTTCTCAGGAGGATCTGCATAAAGCGTATCTGAGAACGGACTAGGCTTCAAATCGACTAGGAGGGAGTGCACCTATGTCTGTGGGTAATACCTATGGACCTATATCCGTAGGTAATACCTACCAACTTATATTCATGGATAAAACTAATATTATGTTTTATTGATGATGTACATATTAATTTATTAACAAATAACATTAATAAAGGTAATTATTATTAATATTAATATTCTTATTGAGATTATTAATATTATAATTAATATTAATAGTAACATTAACATTATTATTATTAAATTTTTATTACTATTATTATTACTTTTATTAATATTATTAATATCATTGGTATTATTAATATTATTATCATTAGTATTATATTTATCATTATTATTATTAATGTTAATATTAATAATATTACTAATATTATTAATATTGTTTTTAATATTTTTAAATTTTTTCATATTATTAATATTTATATTACAAGATATCATTAATTTTATTAATAACATTATTATTATTATTATTATTATTATTTATATTAATATTAATATTCATATTCATATTAATATTATTATTATTATATATTTTTTAATATATTGAATATTATTACTACTTATTCATATTATTTATATTTATATTAATAATATTTTTAATATTACTAATATTCTTATTCACATTATTTGTATTTATATGAAAAATAG
>Ga0209489_104574_pt1 | contig 25319 bp, 10 predicted proteins | sample SiratrowhiteBW_FD_187527 | JGI IMG/M metagenome (GOLD analysis project Ga0209489, IMG submission 187527) | Root nodule microbial communities of legume samples collected from California, USA - Siratro white BW (SPAdes) (version 2) | ecosystem: Host-associated > Plants > Roots > Nodule | place...
ATTTAAATTTAAAAATAATAATAATTATTATTAAATTCATATGAATTATTCTTATTATTATTATCATTATGTTATTTTGTTTTAATTTAAAATAAACTTGTATGTCTTAATTTTTTTATTTTAGTTTTGTTAATTATTATTATTAATTTTTTTGTTAATTGTTAAAGTAACAAATATAGTACTAAATAATTAAAAAATTATTTGTTAATTATTATTATATAATAATTTTTTTTATTAATTGTTAAACCTAACAATCATAATATCAAATAATTAAATTAAAAACAATTTTAATTAATGTCATTAATTGAAATTGTCAGCATGTCACTCTTATTTTGACCAGTTTGAAATTATGACTATCTAGCTGGCAAAATTTGCCTATTTTGATAAATAATTTTTTTTACCTATTTTGAAAATTAAAATTGAAAAGTACACCAAAATGGGAAAAAAAACCAAGTTTTCGATGTTTTGAAGCTATATTAAATTCTGAGTAGTTTCGATAATCAATCTTTACAAAATAAAAACAATCCCTATATACATTTCTTTTCACAAGATTCAGTTTTTAAATCTTCCAGAAAACTAAAACACAAGAGTTGTGCACTCGTGTAAAATTGTATCTGATAACAAAAGCATGTTTTTTGTTTAACATGTGAACTTCGATGAGAATCTTTGAAGCATTCATCGTACATGTAACGAGAATATACGAAACACTGGACCAGTGTTCAAAGTGGTCTCAATCAATCAGCCGAAAATTTGTGATTTGAGTTTAAGAAACTTGAGCTTCAAGTAAAAACATGTGTTTGGATAGAACAGACGTGACGGTTGGCTGTTACCATACGTTTAATTATGCATAATTCCACAAGTTTTCCCAAACTTGCAGCCTTTCAACAGTTCAATTGCATTTTAAGGTTCCCTTTTGCTTCTTCTTCTCCAACACCAACTTTACAATCTCTGTATATATATGCATATGTATGAAATATGTCTTTGGTAACAGTTGTAACTTTACCTTGAAAGTCAGAAACACAGTTACTGCTTTTCTATCTCTTGTTTCCTTCTTCTAAATATGTCTAAGTTCCTCATCCATGGAACAATTGAAGCTACCATCTTCAATGCCACACCTTACTCACCTTTGTTTCCCTTCAATGTAAGCTCCACATAACTATAATATTATGGTATCAACATAGTGTTATCTGTCATGTGAAATTGTGCATTAGTTCTATAAACTCATAGCATGAAAAAAGTTTGTTTTTTTTTTCAGTGTGTATATACAAAAGGAAAGCCTGCTCATGTGTCCATCAGGATTGGCAAACAGAAGGTGGCAAAAACGAGCCAAGAACGTGAACGTGTGTGGAACCAAACCTTTCAGATTCAGTGTGCTCATCCGGAAGATTCAACTATCACCATTACACTGAAGACATCATGCTCCATTCTGGGGAGATTCCACATGCAGGCCAAGCAGTTGAAGGAAGGGAGTTTGATCAATGGATTGTTCCCTCTCCTCATGGAAAATGGAAAGCCAAATCCACAACTAAAATTGAGATTTTTGTTGTGGTTCAAGCCAGCAGAAATGGAACCAAGTTGGACAAAGATACTACGCAATGGGGAGTTTCAAGGGCTGAGGAATGCTACCTTCCCACAAAGGTCCAATTGCCAAGTTAAACTCTATCATGATGCTCACCATTCATCTACCTTCCACCCTCCTTTTGACCTTTGTGGCACTCCAACAAAGCTGTGGGAAGATGTCTATAAAGCCATTGAGGGTGCAAAATATTTGATTTATATTGCAGGCTGGTCTTTCAATCCCAAGTTGTTTCTGGTAAATATGATCTCATTTCAATTTCTTATAGTAAAATGTATTTAGTTTCTTTCCTAAGTTAAAGCAAACTCATTCATACACTAATTTACAAAAGTTTTCTCATTTAACTTATTCAACAATTGATTCTAACTTAAGTATCAGCTAGTGTAATATAAATTTAGTTTATTTATCTTCTTATTAAGACTAAGTTGATATGCATTTTTGAGAAGCTAATGTGGCTGTTGTGCAGGTTAGAGATCCTCAAACAGAAATCCCTCATGCTAGGGAGATAAATCTGGGTGAGTTATTGAAGAAGAAGGCAGATGAAGGAGTGGCTGTGAGGGTTATGGTTTGGGATGACGAAACATCTTTGCCTTTTATTAAGAACAAGGGTGTGATGAACACTCATGATGAGGAAGCTTTTGCATACTTCAAACACACTAAAGTAATATGCAGAAAGTGTCCCAGGTTACACCACAAGTTCCCCACACTCTTTGCTCACCATCAGAAGACCATAACTGTGGACACCAGATCACCCTACTCTGATCATGCCAGAGAAATTATGAGCTTTTTGGGGGGTGTAGATTTGTGTGGTGGCCGATATGACACAGAAAAACACTCATTGTTTCAGACACTTGCTGAGGAATCCGAGTACCATGACTTCTACCAGACAAACATTGCAAAAGCTAGCCTCAAGAAAGGAGGACCAAGAGAGCCTTGGCATGATGCTCATGCTTGTGTTATTGGTGAGGCTGCTTGGGATGTTTTAACCAATTTTGAGCAAAGATGGACCAAGCAGTGTGATCCTTCTCTTCTAGTTCCTGCCAACACTTTAGAGAATCTCATTCCCACATACTCAGGCACTCCAGTAGGAAGGAATTGGAAAGTTCAAGTATACAGGTCAATTGACCATGTATCTGCAAGCCAGTTGTTTAGAAGGCTAACTGTGGAGAGAAGCATCCATGAAGCTTATGTTGAAGCAATTAGGCGTGCAGATAGGTTTGTATACATTGAAAACCAATATTTTATTGGAGGGTGCCATTTGTGGCAAGAAGATAGGCATAGTGGATGCACCAATCTGATTCCGGTTGAGATTGCACTCAAGGTGGTTAGTAAGATCAAAGCAAGAGAGAGGTTTGCAGTGTATATAGTCATACCAATGTGGCCAGAAGGAGTGCCTGAAAGTGAACCAGTTCAAGATATACTTCACTGGACCAGAGAAACAATGACAATGATGTATCGGTTGATTGGAGAAGCAATAATAGAAAGTGGAGAGCCAGGGCATCCAAGAGATTACTTGAATTTCTTCTGCCTTGCTAATAGGGAAAAGAAGGAAACAGAAGAGTTTCTTCCACCACTTTCTCCCCATCCTGCAACACAATATTGGAATGCACAGAAGAATAGGAGGTTCCCGATTTATGTTCACTCAAAGATCATGATAGGTATGATCGTATTCTTCTCCAATCAGTTTTTTTTTTTTTTCCACTTCTTTGCAAAGAAAAGCTTAGTTAGAATAATTTGTCATAATCATTTTATTGCAATCATAACCAATAGAACTGTGCAAGTGAATTTGTTGAAACAACTTATGCTTTAAGAGTAGAAAACTATGAAACTCGGACACTCATTTTCTAAGTGACTAGTGTCTGACACGTATCAGACATTGACATGTGTACAACACTCGTACGACAAGTGTTCAGTGTCCGACACGTATCAGACATTGGCATGCGTACAATACTTGTACAACATATATCGGTGAAGTGTCTTTGTCCGTGTCGTATCTGTGTTCGTATGGTATCCATTGCCATGTCAGTACGAGTGCTTCATAGATAAAAAGCGTTGAATAGGTTATCTAACATTTCTTCTGTTGCTTGTGGCACCAGTGGACGACATATACATATTAATAGGATCAGCCAATGTAAACCAGAGATCCATGGATGGACAAAGGGACACTGAGATTGCCATTGGGGCTTACCAGTTTCAAGATGGAGTTGATCACCACATAAACCATGGTGATATTCATGCATACAGAATGTCACTGTGGTATGAGCACACAGGAAGTGCTGAGGGATTGTTCTTGGAGCCAGAAAGCTTGGCATGTGTGCAGAGAATGAGGTCAATAGGAGATCATATGTGGGAAATGTACAACAGTGAAGAAATTGTGGACATGGAAGGTGTGCATCTTGTGAGTTATCCTGTGAAAATAACTCAAGAAGGGTATGTGGAGGACCCAGATGATGGTGGAGATCATTTTCCTGATACAAAATCTCCTGTGAGGGGGAAGAGATCAAAATATTTAACACCTGTCTTTACCACTTAAGTAAACCATACAACTGTGACATGGACACAGACACTGACCATTCTTTTGCTTATCTTTTTCACACTGAAATAACTGTTCTTATTTATACATATGAAGCTGAAAGCTGTTGACAATAAACGTTGTATGGAATATCTAACTTCACTATGTATCTAAACATTTTATGCACACTCAATACAAAGATATTCAATGCACATATTATCATCAAATTACAGATAAATTATCAATTTTGATGATAGTTATTTCATAATTATTCAATGATATTTCTTATATGGTGACATTATAATATATAAAAATTGAATTCATATTTAACGTAAGTAGAAGAGAACTTAAAAACTACTGGTTTTTGTTTCATTACTGTTAATACTACAATGTGTTACCTTGTTCCAGTAGTTTTTAGCATAAATGGACATTGGACTATATTCTCCCAATAGCTAACTTTTAACGTGATAATATTTTATTTAAATTTTATTTTTGTTTATCTCTTGGTTCTCCATATTAAATTGTTTCATTTAATCTCTCGAAGTATTTCTTAGATCAAATTAGTTTTTCATCAATTTATCCACCAGCTTAACTTTAATACCTATCTTGTATAATGTGATATTTTTATAGTCTGTCATGAATTTCACAAAAATAGTGACGCAAACTAATAGAAGAACCAACTTCATCTTTTGAAAATATCTCAATAGTTTTTTGAGTCAGAAGTTTGTTAATTTTGTGAAAGTAATGCAGAACATCATGTACACTTGATTTAAACCAAAGTTGTCGTAATAATCAAAAGTATCAAAACTAATCAAGATAAACTGCAATAAAGCAATATTCACTTAATCAGTAAATTTGAAAAAACGCATTGATTTACAATATTATATTAAAAAGAATAATTTAAAAAAACATAGTAGTGTTGCCTTATTTTTCATTAAGTTTTAAATTCAAAATAATGATTGCTAAACTAGAATTTGTAGGTAAGTCCATCTTGAAACTTAAATTATTTTGAAATTTCATGAACTACACTAGGAATCAAAGGGTCATGTAAGTTAGATATTGCACCAAAAGTAATAAAAGAAATGCTAACAACGTATCTTTCTAACACGTTTTTTTTTATAAATATTCTATCTACTAATATTTATTATATTAAGAAAAAACATACTAATGGCTAAAATTTATAAAAAAATAATTATTTGCAACTTTCAAATATTTTGTAAAATTTACAGCATCTTTTAACTTATAATTTAATATGATTTTCAAAGTTCAAACCTTACCTTAAAAAAATTATAAGTAGATCTCACAGTTAGATATCTCCCAAGGATTTTTTTTATCAAGCTGTTTTTTGATTGTGTTTTGCCAGCATTGCTGAGACTATTTTTTTAACAGTTAGAATTAAAATAAAAATCTCCCTTCATAGTTAACTTATTTGATATCTGACTTCAATCTTTTTTCTTAGAAGTAACGGTAAATCAATTTATGAAAGCATTAGCTCATTGTTTAGTGGTTCAATTTTAGTTGAATAAGTAATATCTAAATACGTATTTTTAATATTGTACAATATATAAAATAACAAACTGATACAAAATTACAAGAACACGATGTAAACTTATAATCAATATAAACGATCACCTTATTTTTGTGTTTTATAAGATAAAAATTATAATAGACGGTTAATCTGGAAATACTTGCATAGAATATATAAGCACTTATTTGTTTAAAAATAATTTAGAATCACAAAATAATAATTTTGACTACTTTGATTCATTGGTATTACATCTTATCCGGTTTCAACTAGCTTTGACTGATTTTTTAATCCTTTTTACTCGTAACGTGGCCAATTCTTGGTTCAACCAATAAAACTAACTAATTTCATCTAATTTTCAAAAATATCTTATGACCATAGTTAATATCTCGAGGATCTAACCAAAGGTCATCCCTATAAATTATCCCTCGCACAAATTTGAGTGATTTTATGTATAACAAAAAAAAATAATCATCCAATCTCATGCATATAAATCCAAGTAAGAATAATTAAAATGGTATTAGATCAGTAAAAAAAAGTTAATTTTGGGACAAGTGATATAGTTTTATCGTCTCTAATCATGCATCAAACTATTGAGGTTTATCCAAGATCTATTATTACATTTCTACACCTTGCACTTTTAACAATGCCATAATGAGAAATACTATTCTCATGTAATTTCAAAAACGCGTTTATTTAAAATTCGATGTTTCAAAAACATTTATTTTTCAAAATTTAAATATTACGAGAAAGAAGTGAAGAAAACGTAACAAATACAGCTCGAAATAATATAAACAATTTCAGAGAACTTGGTTCTAAAAATGATGGCGTCCCAATTCCCCAATTTCATTTTCTAGTAAATAACTTCAGTGCTAAATCACGTGTTGATCCTTCAAGATATTAAAACTTCTATATGATGTAAATTTTTGGTTTCTGAAGTTCTCGATTTAAATATGCAGTAGAGTATGATCGAAATAAGGATTATCCAAAGTAAAAGTAATCCAATTAAAATTCGCCATTGCAAATCGGAGATGGTCCAATGTTGGTGCACCGTTGCATGTAAAATTGACCAAGAATATCAAATATTCTTCCGCTGAAAAGGGGTGCAAAAACAATATATGAAACTAATGAATTACTAGCACAAATACACAATGATAGAAAAAAAGGGAATTTACAAAGACTAAATTAGGCACCAAACCTTAAAATAAAAAAACTAATAATTAACGGGTACCTAGTTCAATGACAACTAAACCGCAATCACACGAGATTTGATCATAAGATGAGAACCTAAGATTTTGATCAATGAAAAAATATGATGAGATGCCGATTTGTCTGCTGCAATGTGTAGGGTTCGCATTGATACTATTCTACACATTGGATGCCAAATCTAATAATGAGGAACATCAACCCTAAGATAGATACTGAGGCATCCCTAAAACACGATAAGTAACGTCTTAAGCAAAGACTCATGATCCATCTACCAAACTAACATTTGTAAATTTGACCGAAACCATCCATCCTTACCACCAAAGCTTTCATTTCCAATCTCCCAATAAGATGATCCAACAAAACAAAGGATTGTTAATACCATTATTATCTCAATCCATCACGACCAGTGAAAATACATCCATCCACCAGCGACAAATGGTTCTTGGGTCCAGATAAAGCTTCAACTGATATTGCATTTTGAAATAATAAAGAACCTACCGGTATTCTTCAAAACAAATATGCCCGGGGTTGTCTCAACTTCTCAGTCCCAAACAAGATTCCCAGCTTTTCATCTGCAACCACATTAATACAAGATTAGGATGAAATAAATGACAAGAAACTTAAATATGTATACAAAGTTCAGTAGCAGTAAGGGAAAATACACGAGAAAAGCACAATAAAAGACAAGTGAAAGAACCCAGCTACGTTATATAGAAATAGCAGTATCAGAACCACACAAAGTAATCATTGTATATGATAATCGTACAAATCTCATGAGAATTAAGTGAGCCAGAAGACTGCTAGCATCCTTTGCTCTGAGAAAGTGTAACAGAAACCTCCAAAGAGTCATGAGGCCAATTACTTAAGCACTACCTAAAAAGAAATGAATGCAGCTATTTATCTAGGTGGAAGCTGATTAAACATGTCTACGTATCTCACTAGGGAAGCTGACAGTTCATCTTGTCTCCTTAATACTCTCAGTCAAGCTCATTCCAGAGACTGCAAATTCCAAATCATAATAACCATGTTCAACTCGGCAATAATAACTAAAATATAACCTAATAAAGTATTCCAAGCTTATTGCCCTTTAACTAAGTAGTCTTGAAAATTCCAAACTCTGCTACATACATATATCAATCTCTCACAGAGAAAAGTAGCAATAGCAATCAGAATGCCCAACCCAGCCACTGGAAATAAATGCAATCTATAAGCTGCAAACTCCGAACTTTAGCTATAAGGCGTCCCAACTTAACTGGGTGGTCTGGCAATCCAAAGGGAGTTAACAATATTGAATGTTCCTCTTTGCTCTTATTAGAAATCTATAAAAAATCAAGACCTACAGGAACACGGAATATAGAAAATTTTCAACCCTGCAACTTCAGACTGCTCCAGGCATGCAGCTAAGTTCTTTACACGTTAAATAGGATACATTGGCAGCTAGCATTGCATTAAATCATTACACTACTACAGAATTAAGTTTTAAATTCTTGATCATTACATTCAAACTTCTCGCTAGATGGCATCACTAGAAACAAAATCTGAAGATGTTCTGACCCTACTATGCTCTAATTCAGGTGTGCAACAATTAAGTTTAATATTAAGCAGCATACTAAAGCTCACATGACTGTAAGCAGCAGGGTAACAAATAGCAAGTTCTAGATTTGTTACATCATTGAGACCGATAAAGAGAAGCAGAATACTTGCCTATGAGCTTTCTGATCAACAGCTGGCCTTCACTCATACTGCAGGCTCGAAGCCTTTTCTTCTGATATTCCACTGTGGGTGAATACGAGAAGCTTGCATATTGTGGGGAACCTTGACCAAAGAGATTTCAGCACCTCAACTAGGTATAAGAACGAGAAACTTTGTGATAGTATGATAGCAGTTTTGTTCTCTTTCAAAATTTCAATATTTAAGATGGGATATATGGATAGCATCCCCCTTAAATCCTAAAACTAGGCAGTTTCGTAACCTAACTCTAACATCTTCTCTTAGCTTCATCAACCAGTTTCTGGTCCACTTCAAATAAATAGTTTGCAAAAGCAATACAAGCACTATAGCACTACTATCTTGATGAGCAAATCCGATGCCTCCATGAACTCATATTCTCATGCACAATAATGCTTTGTAGTAGATATCAACTTCCACATACTATTTGCAACTTAAAGCACCCGAGGTCTAACTGAACAATGACAACAAAAGTCATATCCTAACAATAAGTCTCATAGACATTCCAAATTCTGGATAAAGGACGAGGTGTGGTAAACCCTCGGCAGTCAAGGTAAAACTTGTCAAATCCCAAAAGGTCTAAGGGAACAATTCAGGTTTTCTAGAGAAAGACTAACAGAGTAACAACATATATCTATATATGCATCTCCATCCACATCCGTTGTATTAGTAGTTTTACTCAAATCCACAAACTTAACAGAATGTCAGATTATCTGAAGAGGAAAACACTGTTACAGCCTTACAATGCAAATGTCTCATCATTCATCACTAATATCATTTATGACAAAAGCAACACATTTCACCATTCACCCTCCATGCCAGCAAAAAGCAGTAGTTATGACCAGAAACTTGGCAGAGAAAGAAAATAAGGAATGAAAAATGCTTCAATACTCCCAAACATTAATATCTTGTGCAGGTAACATATATTGCCTCCAAATGTGAGTACAGCCACCTTCAACACAAGCAACTTTTCCAGGAAAAGGAACAAAATAAAGTCCACCAAGCTTGCAACTTCATCTCCAAGAAAAAGGCATCCTATATACACCCCAAAGTTATTTGCAACATAAGCAATTCCCAAACTTTTATCCCCAATAATTTGAGCAGGATGCCAAATAACCAGTTGCAGCAGCACATTGGTTATAGCCAAATGAAATCCACCTTGCCACTACCATCTCCAGCACCTCAGGAAGGTTTATCCAATCTTACAAATAGTTACAAACTTAAATCTATCATTTCCTAACAAAAACGTACTCTAATCACAGAACAAGAGCAACTTCTCATTTTTTTTTAACTTGAGTAAACCAGAAATATAACCTAATTTATGCTCCAATTCCCTCTGCATGCGATCAGTCCTCTGACAAAGTAACATGACTAATTCCAAAATCACAGTTCCATAATCCTTGGCATAAAATGCACTCAGCAACACCATTCATTATTCAACACATTGCTGATTTCAAAGAGGAGCACAAGGGACAACAATTGAAAGTAGAAACAAAATAACCATAGAGTCTTCGAATAATGGTAGCTTGACAAACCCCTCATATTTTTAACTTCAGCCCATATTATTCAGCACAAGAGAGATACAAAATCTCAACCTTACACTGCTTAATTCCAGCTCATAATCAACACAATATTTTTACCCAGAAGAAAGACTATTAACAATACCAATCAAAAACATAATTGAAACAAGAAATATGTATAAATGGAAAATAGATAAAGGAAAGGAATTCATCATACTAAATTTTAAACATAGAGATACTGCAGTAATGTTTTTCTAAGAAAAAAGTAAACCAACACTAAAACCTACACATGCCAGTTTAGGACTAAATATATCCAGATAAAATGACCATTGGTGTCGCATGAATACACAGTAGGACATCAAACTCAATCTCAGCCATCCTGCTCACAGAAAAGGCAAAGTGATGACAAGCCTTTCTTCATCACCAACAGTAATGACTTGAATTTCAACGACGATTCATGCGAGGCTTCTCATGTGCCTTTCTTGTAGCAGCACTTGCCCCATACATGGGACCTTTCTCTGCAGCACCCTAAACAGCAGCACATGAAAAGTGAACACCATATCCATCTGCAAATTGAAGGCTGCTTAATCTAAAGTCATTAAAGAAAGTACATACCAAGTGAACACCATATCCATCTGTATATGGAGCTGGAAAACCCTCCGGGCTACCAAATTTTGTTCCATATGGCCCACCTTCATAAATGAAGCAAACATGAAAAATAAAAAGGATAGAAGAACTATAATAATATCTCTGCAAATTGGAACTATATGGTTCCAGCTGGCTTTTCAATAATGATTAATGAAATCAGAGTTCAGCCATGATGCATAGATACTTCAAGATTGGTAGTCTATCATATTTATCAATCCTAGATAACCCCAATAATGTTATAGTAAGCAGTAGCATAGTTGGATGGACACTACTGTGATGTGCGTCTGTAATACATTTGACAATACATACATGTAAATGATTAGAAAAATTAAATTTTTTTTTGAAATGCATACCTGACATACCAGCACCCCAATGTCTTCCATCGGAACTAGCAAGCTCAGCACGTAATTTCTCAACTTCCCGGGCCATGGAAACTAAATTTTTTTCCATGGACTGCCTCTGTTCCATGAACTCTATGTTTGCCTTCTTTTCATAATCCACCATGGTTCTATAAAACAAAAATGAAATAGTCATCAGTGTAAGCAACAGATGCGGAAATACCTATCACAAGAGCTTGACGACAGAGTATGGAAACCCTGACAGCAGTGGAGACACACACCTGGCACGCACTAGCTCTTGGTGCAGGCCATCCATCTCAGCTCTCATCATAGGAATCTGCTGATTATCTGCTTGTAACCTCGCAACATCTTGTGTGAGTGACTGAACCTTCCCTGTCAGCTCTTGTTTGATATTATTAAGTTTCTGAACTTCAGCCCGCAGTTGCATGACTTCATTCTTCAAGGGCTCATTTGCCCTAAGGTCAGCCTCCATCTTCATGCCTTTCTCAACAAGCTCCCTGGAATGCGCCTCATGCTCAGCCCGAATGTCACCGATTGCGAGATTCATACGATGAAGCTCCTCCTTCGCGGCCGCAAGGTCTCGCTGCAACGCCATGCGGTCATCAATCAACCTCCTGTTGTCTGCCACCAACCTCCGCATCTCCGCATGCTGAAACTCAAGTTCCTCTTCCAGCACCGCCGGATGCGGAGGAATCGGCGGCGGCCGCGGCATCGGAGGCCCGCGAGCATAAGGCCCATCCGGCGGATACCCCCTTCTGCCGTTCAAGGGTTCTCTGTGAACACGATGTCTAGATGCCATGTCAAATGACCTAATTCGATAGACACAGATCAAATTGCAATTACAGTTACACAATTCCAATTACAACTATGTTTATATTCTGAGAATCACCACAAAGATTATAACTACAAAACAAGAACAAAAGGCTAAAGAAACGAATAGTTAAATAAATTATAACAATAAGAACGAAAAATCTAATCGAAATTCATATGTAGAAACTTAAAGTACATAGATGGTTGAGAAAGAAGAAGAACCTTGAGAAAAGAAAAAAGGGAAAAGGGTATGGAACAACAATGCCAAGGCCAACGCCAAACCCAACGCAGTGACCACACTACGACAAATAAAAAGGATCCATTGTATTTCTACTAAACCGATATTTATATTCCTTTATGTAAATAAATAAATAAGTAAACAATAATACAAAACAAATATATTTTCATAACTTTAAATTTTATTTATATTGATAACTTTTTTAATCATTCCATTATTATTTAGTAGACCACTTTTTCATCTTCTTCGATAGCTTGTATAATTTTTATAAACATTAAATTTTTTGAAATTTGTTTATATTTATTTATTTAATATTTTAAAACTATTTATCAAATTTTCTTTGAGTACTTTCAATATAAGGTATGTTTTCACTCTTAATCATTATATATGTATAAAATTTGTTTTGTTTTCACTCTTAATCATTATATATGTATAAAATTTGTTTTGTTTGTTTTTTACTCATGAGATAAAAATTTTGTTATTTTATATGAAAGAAGGTGCTCTTATTTAATTTTTTTTATTAAATAAAATATTGATATTGATAGATAAAAATTATTTTTTATATTTTTATATTAAATTATTTACCATTATCATTATATTATTTATTTGTTATTTTAACACTATTTAAAAATAAATGACATTGCCAAAATATAATTTTTAATATTATACTCGTGTCATTATTATATTATTTAAAGATATTGTATAAGATAAATAGTGAAATCTATAATTATAACATTTGGAGTGACCACAACCGAAAATATTTGATACAATAGTTTATTAAAAAAGGAAAAAAACACGGGTGTCAATAAAAAATTATCAAATCGTGAAAGTTCACATTTATGACATCTGACAAGAGTAAATTTGAATTGCGCGCTTGTGTCTCTTTGTTCATTCAGAATTAAAAATTCAAAATGCCGCATTTGTCTTTTTATTTATTTAAAATTCAAAATGTGTGTCTGTCTCTTTGTCTATAAAATCCGAAGTCTTTGGATTAACGAACTTGAGTTTGGAAAAAGTTTTCGTCTTTTGGAAATGACTTTGCTCATGATGTTCCTTTTAGGGATGGTTCAATCTCTATATTCTTAGCAGTGTTACTCTGTTGGCATTGCGATTCCTATACTTTAAAATAAGATTTCTATAAATGTTATCGGCTTGCTGGTCCAAGCACATAGTGAAGCAGAAAAACTCCCAAGAACCAGGGTTTTTTGACAATCCTACTCCTGCTAGGTATTTTAGTGTTTAGGTGACTCAATTCTGATTTGAATTTTTTTATATTTTTACTTATTTGTTCGTTGTTCTGTTTCACTGTGTGCTTAGACCAATAAGTCGATAACATCTCTGAAAATCTTTTTTAAAAGAATTTCAAGAATGATCACTACCTAATTACATAATAAATTCAATCACACTTCACTCTCAATTTTAATATATATTTCAAAAAATATATAAGAATCGTAATATCAATATGTTTCGAAAAAAATATAAGAATCATAATATCAACAAAATAACACTGCAAAAAATATGTAGACTGACCTATCCCAAAAGGATCATCATCAAAAAGTACATCTCCAAAAGATGAAAACTTTACCCAAAGTTAAGTTCATTAGTCCAAAAACTGAAATACGAGATTAATATACGAAGATGGGTTTCATTGTTTTAAGATAGGTTCTTTGTATTTTAACAGAGATTTTTTTATTTTTAAGAATTTGGCTGGATGGCAATGATGAAGCATAATTTATTTGAATAAAAAATTAAACACACTTTATTATTGTTCAAAGGGAAGCATACTTTATTGTTACGCGTAACTTAACCGAGTTCTAAATGTACGTATACTTTATTTGCATAATATATTTTCAAAGGCGGCTAAATGCCATAGAAAAAGACTAAAGAACATGGAAAAAAGGCTAGAGGAAACAATATAACTTCGCAGATACTATAATTATAATATTACTATAATATATATATATATATATATATATATATATATATATTTGGTTACATATAAATAGGTTATAATATTAAATTGATATAATTAAATAATAATACAATAAATATTATAATATAATGTAATAATAATAATAATATCGAATTGATATTTTTAATTTAATTAAGTAAAATACTAGTACATAACACAAATGGGTTTGAACAGCGAAGGGGGTGTGAATAGCAATCCCCATTGTAGAAATATCAACAGTGAGTTGAAGGTGAATGTGAGTTGCCACAATGGAGACTCTGTTATCTGTGTCATCGTTATCTTCTCCTCCGAAATTCGCAGTGAAAGCTTCATGGGACACAAAACAGAGACTCCCTTACAACCCCAACGCTCCCAGAAAGCTTAAGAAGAACGTGGTTTCCACTCCCACTCCTACTTCCTCTGCACCAATCGTGCGCAAGAGGGACCAATACATTTCGGATCTTCTCAAGCGCGCCACTCCTCTTCCCACTATAGGTATTTGCGTCCTTCTTTCTTCCTCCTTTAATTTTCATGTTTCAAAGTAATTGGATATGTATTTGCAGCGCATGTAGAAGAAGAGCAAGAGGAAAGTTATCTGGGGTATGAGAAATGGCTGCCAACTGCACCGAAAGTGGTGAAGCCTCGATCCGTGTTTAACGCTGCTACTCTCGCTTACATCGGTGATTGCATATACGAGGTCTGTTTTTATGCTTATCATTACTGGCTTACTCGCTCCAAATTTCATGCTCTCTTTGTTTTGGAAAAGTACATGTTCTGCCATTAACCAGAAATAAGAGTTTTTAATGGTATATAAAATATATAGATAGTTATAAACCTCACTTAAGTTATGATTAAACTTCACCTTTTAGAATTGAATCACAATCTATTCTACCAAGATTTTTTGGTACGTTGGACATCTTACACTGATTAGGGATAAGGTTTTTTAATAGTATCACAAATGGGCTTTGCTTAACCACTTGAAGTTTGAGCTTGGTATGTTTTTGGCTCTCTGTCATTGGATTTCACTATTTGATCAAAGGAGTGATTTCACTCAAGGAAGTTGGTCTTTGACTACTAGCCATGAGGTCGTGCCAAGTGCCAAAGTGATGCAAGCACTGTTTAACATCGACAAATGCAATAGCTAGAGCATGTTTGACTACTAGCCATGAGGTCGTGCCTAGTGCCAAAGTGATGCAAGCTCTGTTTAACGTCGACAAATGCAATAGCTGAGCATGGTTTTGAATTGTGGTCCACAACAACAAATTCAGCTGCATCAACTGCAATTTCTTGCAGCTTCCCACAGTTTCAAGGATTGCAAGACAAAGCAATGACCACAACCACAATTTAAAGCCATGGTTATAAGTAACTTTGAGTGCGTTTTGTTAAGTGGCAACAACAAAGATTGGGTGTGCTTTCTGGACTAAAAGGGAAAGCTGACATATTTGAATTTGACTAAATTGATGAAATGGAGAGTTAATTACAACATGAATGAGTGATGCATGAAAAATAGGGTATCTGGTCTGGTCAAGTATTAGATTTTTACCCACAAAACTTTGATAGCCAAGTACAAGAGTTTTAAGAAGTCTACCAATGTATTATAATTTTAATTTTTTGAGGGAATAAAGTATAAATTGTTATCCACTATGTAATCGAACGCAGTCAATAGACTTGCCTAGTTCATATTATAAATTGTATTCATTAAAATTCTCAGAATTCTTATGTTTTGAAACATGCAGCTATACGCCCGTAGGCACTTTTTATTTCCTCCCCTGAGTATTGACGAATATAATGTTCGGGTCATGGCAGTTGTGCGTTGTGAGGCTCAAGTATATTTTCTTTCCTTACTGCTTATTTTATCTTCATGTACCATATATGCAAGGGAATTAGATAAGTAACATGCTAAATCTTGAATAATAGTATTTTGATGAGCATATATTTTTTTTCCGTTCTTCTTTTTTCTTCTTTCTATTCTATAAATCTGTCAGACTTTGTTGTCACCTAATTGGGAGTTAGGAATTTCTTTTATATACTTTTCTAGCTTGATCTACTGTTATAGACTTATAGATCTTTCTGTTTTGAATAAGATCTATATTTTATTCCTTTCTCAACTTTTGGTATTATTCACGGGTTCTCTCCAAATACTCATATAGCTTTACATGCATATAGGATTTTCTCCATTCATAGTCTTAAGCTGTACAACGTAAATCCTTTCATCATCAGACGTAAATCATAGACCATGATAATGAGCTATGATTTATGTAGCAGAAAATAATAGAGTTCAATTCAAGGAGGGAACATAAGAAGTTCACTAAGGTGGCGTTTGGCCCAACTTTTTCATAGCTTAAAAGTACTTTAAAGTTAATCAAAAGATTTAAAATAAGAGCTTTATTTTTAAACTTAATGTTTGGGTAATTCTATAATTTTTAGCGTAATATGTTCTTGGATATTAGTATTTGAAATAAAAAAGGAAAGGGATAAATAGAAACCAGATGCTCCTAAAACTAGTTTCGTCTTAAAAATCTGTGTTTTTCAAAGTTTTCTTAAATAATATGGGTCAACACTACCGAAATTTTTGTAATAAAATCATGTGCTTAGTGTTTTTCTCTCCTAACTCTTGTTTGAAAACTTCAGAATCTTTTCTCCCAAGGTTGAATTTGTTGAATGAGTTTTTTTCATTGTTAGAATAACATATCTTAGTTGTCCAGCGGTGATGTCCTGGAATTTTATTGATTCTTACCAATGAATTAAAATGTGTTTCGACTCTAATTATAGCATATATTAAACTGTTCCTGTATTCTGTATTCCAGGATGCATTGTTGCAGAAACTTCTCGAAAGTAACTTCTTATCAGATCAGGAGAGGTTAGAATATGTTACTTTTAGCTCTCAATGTTGTCTCTGTTACATTAGTGGTTAATAAAGACCTCCCTTACAAAATAAAATGCCCTGAGAATTAATTGATATGAAAATATTATTCTGTTATCTCAATTATTAATGTAATCTCTTTAATTTATAAAAGAAAATGCTAATTAATTGAAATAAGATAATACTGCATAGCATGTATTATCTAAGAAATTAATACGAATATCAGAAATGTATCATGACTTATGATGCACTTATGCATACAACTATTGTATCAAATGTTGTACAAACCAGAATACACTTGTTGGCACATTTTGTAGCCATTTTAGCACATTGCTTTCAGAAATGTTTTGGCATGCTTCAAACTTTGAAGTCATTTGGACACTTCAGAACTATTTTTGGTATAGAACTGAAGTTCTCCACAAAATGATTGCATCCTTGTTTAGTACAAAGCTATATTCTGGTTTGTCACCAGACAGATCTACATCCATGAGCCTTAGTTCAAATGGCATGAGTCCAAATAATACTACTATTGAATCATAAAAATTCATTTCACAGATTCTACTATTTCCTATGGAGTCTATCTTGAGGTCCTGGAAATTGGATCTTTGTTAAAAGAAAACTGCTTAGGGTAGCTTTAGATCACACCGTGTTCTAAATTTGTACATGGTGATGATTGGATGGAGCCAATACACAGTAAACATCGCAAAAAAAGGAAGAAGGAAAAGGCACTGCCTTGCAATGTAGTGCCGGTCCGATAGGGGATTGATTATACGCTCCCAGCATGATAAGAAATGGCAGATCATAGTAAATCTGTTAAAATATTTGTTTTGGCTATGACTCTTAATGATCTTTATTGCAGGGACGTTCTTCGATGGGGAAAAAACATAGTTTCCAGCAAAACCAAGACCAAAAAACGTGCTGGTGCAGCTGTATATAGCAGAGCATCTTCACTAGAAACATTAGTCAGTGCCTTCAAACTATATTTTCTCTTCTGTTGATATAAATCTTGCACAAAATGGTTATCTGATTCTTGAGAATCTCCTTTATATTTGTTTAACTCTAAAATGGTGATGAACATGATAATTTGTTGAGATTACTGTTAAACACGTCTTATTTCCTGAATATATGCATACACACACACACACACACACACACATATATAATTAAAAATCTTCCCTATTCTAGATACCCTTTTTTTTGGTTTAATCCTACATGAAAAGTCTTAGATTTTAGTCCTTTATATGAAACATGCTTACAGATTGGTTCTCACTGTTTGTCAATGTTAAACTTGGTTCCTATCCTTGACATCATTTTCTTAGTCTCTACAAAAAAAATTATATCATACTTTATTTCCGTGCCTTTATAGTTTGGTCCCTACAACTGACATAGAAGGAGTGGATAACGGCTTTTTAGAAAAGGGAGACTACATGAAGAACTGTGATATTTAGAGCATTCCTATGAGAATGTAAACTCCTAACTAACGGAGTAAATTGAAGACTAGCAAAGACAATATATAGGAAATGGGAGTCCAAATGAGAAAATATGGTATTTCAAAAGAACTAAAACCACACTTAAGCCTGAAAATGATTCTTTGCAATTTCTTCTTACATGTTTGTTGCTACATATCCATGTACTTTGTTGTTTGGAATTGAAAATCGGAGTATTTGATAAGAATAATCTGAAACAAATTATTTCCTATAATTTGAAACTTGTTTTCAGCCTGTTCTCTGACATAGACATTGAACCAGGTTGGTTATCTGTATTTGACAAATGTAAATCGCTTGGAAAAGCTAATGTTAGAGTTGGGATTCTCAGTTGACTCTTCAGTGACTTTGAATATTGAGGAAATAATAGTAAGTTTCATGTATCCACTCCCGCTTGCTATTATTTTTATGGTTTAATTTCTGCTTTCCCAGTTGAAATTTGATAGAAATCGACTCTATTATCGCATTAAACTGGAATTAACCAAGAAACCACAGAAAGTGAAATTTGAAAGAAACATAAATGTTTGACCTCTTTTTGACCTAGCCAAATCTTTATGCAGTTGATGAATTGGTTTTCCTGCTACTTACTACCAGATTGTTCTAAGTGATAGGACATGGGAAGGAATTAATAATACTATGTTGTAGCAAGATGTTGTATAATGCAGCATTAAAATACAAATATATCATACATGAGGAATTAAGAAATTAAGAAATTTAAGAGTTTATAGAGGGCATCAATAGGGTGACAAAACGGGGGACACTTCGGCCCACAACGAGGTTGGTTGGAACCCTATGATCAGGACGAGCTGAAAGCCCTGGCCTACCCATTAGAGGGCACAAGCCCATCAGTTTTTTTTTATAATTTTGTTATCTTTTATTTTGAATTTATATAAATATATTCCAAAAGCATACTTAATTATATAAATATTTTCGATTTTTAAAAGATTAATACTTGTACATTTAACTTAATAAGTGATAACAATTTAAGTTATAATATTATTGTATATTTGTATCTTTAAAATAAATATAATACAAAACTATTAATTCTTTAAAATATTTTTTATTTTAATTTTAATTATAAAAGAAGATCCACGTGCCATTCTAGGCTTCAATAGGATGTTTCAAATAAGGCTCTTGTTTTTTGCATTTGTTGAACAACATATCTAACTAATCCGGGCAACTCTTTCTTGTTGCTCTTATGTAGTATACTTGAACATTGATCATTCATGATGTTGCCTCTATCTATCAAGTGTCGGGAAACATGTGTTATTTTATTCTTGGTGATAATTGCCTTTTCTTTCCACTTCTAGGCAGGTGAGTTGAACAATAGATGAATATGATCTTCAGGCAATCTTCCACAGGAGCAGGCAAAACAACTTCTGAAGATTTTGTTCGAACCATTGTCCTCTTCTACAAGACATACATGACTTCCTTTTTTCACTTCGATGGGAGGTGCTGTATCACAACCACATTCCAACAGCATACCTTTCCATGCTATATAGATCAGAAGCCTCTAAGCTCCTTTATAACAATACTTATGTTGAGCAAAGGTTGTGGCACCATAGTTTACTGGCAATTTATCTTTTTCAGAGGAATTCAGTCAGAAGAAGATAGTAATGCGGCGAAACTTTTGGTTCAATGTGGTAGATTTCTGTTAGGTTAGCAAATTTTGCTCGAATTTAGTTGAGTTGGTAGGTTCATATGTGAATTCAATTATTAGAATACCAAAGACACGAGACCAATATTATTACTTTGGAATTATTACCTCTAGTCTTTTATCTACTTCACAAAAAATCACTTGTACTGTACTATATATACTCTTGAAATTATTAGAGTTTCAATTTTTATTCTCTTTCCATTTAATTAATTATAGCATTTTCTCTAGTTAAAGTATTTTTGTAAAAGATCATTTGGAGGAACCTTTAAAAAGGATCCTGGAAAACTTTTTAGTGTGTTTTTTTATCGTAGGTATTATTTACATAAAAAATTCAATGAATTATGGATTGCACGTTACTGAGACAGATGTGATGCGTAAATAAACACCATAAGAAACCATGCTAAATACATGCCATTCACATCACTTCAGTACAAATTTATAATAAAATTTAACAGCAGGTTGCTGCAAAAAATTAAATGAACCAACTACTATGAAAAGGGCATATTTATTAAACCAGCATCTCCAAGGCATGGCAAAGCTACTGTCAGCTACGTACATAAGTACAAAGACCATACAGATATTGCAAGCAATAGCAGTAACTATGCATAACCAAACTAAGTTATAAAAAAACTAAATTATTTAAAATAAACTAAACGTAAACTAATTTTTAAATCAAAATTTGAAACTAAAATGTTCTTATCCTACCATCACTCTCACTGTGATCCACTTCTCCATTGATCAAGGTTTTCTATACTTCAAATACATCCATATTTAGCTTCAAGTGGCCTAACCCACAATCAACACTCTACCCTCATAATTTTCCTCCTCCACATGCCAAGGAGGGCCTTATTAAAGTCTTCAATAGACTTAACACCTAAGCCACCATGTTGTGTTGGTCGGCAAACTTGGTCCCACTTAACAAAATTCAATTATTTTAACTGCCTTTGCAATCTTGCTTGTTTTCCATTATACTCTTGCCTCAAGAAAATTAATGCATTTTGTATGAAGAGATGCTGACCCAAAAACTGTGCAGCATCATTATCACATAAACAGATGAATGATCTTTTACCTTTTTCATAAAAGTGCAATTGTAGAATTTGTTTTCTTTTATAGGGTGGTCCTAGAGATAGACAAGAGACATACTTGGCCTCTCTCTCCATAGCCCACATTCAATTGGAGGCACCCAACATTATCCTCATGCACAATTTTGTGTGGTTAATTGAAAATTTGGTTCATTGAGTCTGTGACTATGACAAATGACATTCAGCCAAAAATGTACAGTGCTTACAAGAAACATGGGGTTGGTCCCATATTAACATGAGTCAGAGGAAAATAACAAGTTTTCCATAAGTAGGAACTTCAAAACTTTTGAGAAACCTAACATTCAACATATAGTATTCTGATACAATTGTGGTTGAACCAAAAATACAAGTATTATGCCGACTGGATATAATATAGTCAAACATTTTGGCTCTAGACACACGTGACAAAAAGAGGCTTGAAGATTTTAAGTAGTACATGATGTTCTCATGTTACAGATCAAGATTATATATGGGGAAACAAGTCTCGATTATGAGGGTTAACAAGGCCAAGTTCACTATACTCTTGAAGTACACATATTTTCTTTCACAAACCATAAATAGGTTAGGTATCTAGGTACAGAATGAGTCATGACATCAAGATAAATATGATGAGAAGAATAAGATATGTTCGATGTCATATTCTTGAGCATGTTCAGTATGTATGATGATTAAAATTATTATAAACTACAATGTTGACCAAGATTGATGGAAATGTCTATCAGGGAAAAAAAAGAGTGTTTGATGAGAATCAGACCCTTGATACTCCTCACAATCCAGCCAAATTTGATGATTCTGATAATATTTTGTTGCTATAATTAAATACCAACTAATTATCCAAAAATAAACATTGAAATTGGTCGATGCACTGATTAAACAGCTTGCTTTGTAGCTTTAGGAGTGTGAAACAACAGAAAGTCAAATTGTTTTAGCATTAGGAAACTCATCACATCTACCACCCCAACAACACTTCATAAGAAACCAAAAAGAGAAAACCCAAAAAGTGATTGTTTTTTCTTTGAAGTTTCCATCAAATGAATAATATAATAGCAAAGCCAGCTCCATGATCTCTATCCTATTTTTATATTTTGAAAAACAAAACACATGCATGCTCAAAAACTTTAAAGTAAACTTAGTGTGAAAGAGAAAAACACGCTAGAAACTTTTCAACTAAAAAGAAATCCCCTTACACATGCTTGTTGTTCGATTACTTATAAGTGCAATCGCCAACGTGAGGCCATTAATTAGGTTTTGGTACCTTCTAATTACCCTGTGGATTTCAATCTCTCATATTACTAAGTAATTAGTAGCTCAAGCACACATGATGATAATCAATCTCAATGAGTAAAGCTTACATTTCTAGAAATTTAAATACCCTGTTAAATTTGTTAATACAGTTTATATAGTGTCAGAAAATTAAGTATAAGAGCATTAAGGTTTGACATGATCCTTAGACATTGAAAATTGTATTACTATAAATGAGATTAGTTTTAACACAGTGAACCAGGGAATCCAAGACAAGACAAAAAGACTATTTAGTGTAGAAAAAGAATACTAGTACACAGATTGAACAAAAAATCAAGTAAACTAAAAAGGAAAATTTGTAATTGTAAAGGACCGAATAGTATTTTATTAATTGGTAGAATAACAGAAAGAAGGAAGTAAAACATAGAATGAAAATCAGATTGAGATGTGGAGAGAATGTTAAAGAATTGTTATTGGTGACCCTTTATGTGTCCCACACAAATGCACTTTTTGATCCACACATTATAGTGACCTAACCACATGTGGTGTTGTACTAAGTATTGGGTCCTAACATCAAATCCAGTGGCCAAGGATGGTGACTGGGAGTGCAACAATATATGCTATGCCACCACAAAATGTGTGTGGCAAGCTCATCCTTTTAGAGATAGCTTCCCATGATTGTGGGATGTGCATGGTTTCCTCAGCTTCTATCTCAAACCATTTTTTGTCTTTGCCAAGAGTTAATGCAACACTGTTGCAATGGATTGGATGATGTGTATGCATGTTGTGCTTATGTGTCATTCTAATCCTTCAGTGGCCTCAATTTTTCATCCTTTGCATTGTGTCTCCCCTCTTTTATTTCAGATAAGTACAAGTCTTCACATTCCCTTTGTCTTTTAACATTTTCATATTTTTATTATCCTAAACCTAAACATCAGGGAAATATATTATGCTGTTGTATACTGAGTAAAATTATAAAAAGTTATGCATACCCATTGAAAATGAGAAAATAACTGATTGGTTTTATCTCTGTATAAATTTTTTGAATCCAAAGATAAATGAAATGCTGAAGAGTGAGTATAGTCCCCTGGCTATTGTTTAATGTTTTGATAATTTAGAATTTGGTATCTTTGATTTTGAATTTTCAAACAAGACTTTTGGTACAACTTTATTGAGAGGTCATGGAGTAGATGATGGAACAGAGTTAAGTACGTTGAAATTTGATAAAGTCTAACTAAAGGAAACAGGGTTTTGCGTCCTGCACTACATAAAACTCAAGTGCGCACGCTTTTAGATTCTATATATTACTTTTTTTAAATATATTTATATTTTATTTTAATCAATTTCAAACACAAATAATTTATTTTAAAGAGTGTTTTTAAATTTAAAAAAAATATTTAATGAAAAAAATTTATGAGAAATAATATTCACTAAAAATAAACATTTCGAAATAAGGATAACGTCATATGTTAATAATGAAAATTTGTGTACATTATCATTATTAAATTTAAAAATATAAACCTAAGTACTATATGGCGGTTCCTGTGGTCTGTCCCATATAATTAATAGACGTATAGTGTAAACTATCTCCTCACTGTGATGGTTTAGGCTTATTATAATAAATTGTGTCTTACCATATTTATCGCAGACGATCATGCATTATAGAATGTAAACTACCCTCCTAGAATATTAGATACTTAAAAAATAAAAATAAAAAATTATTACAATATAATAATGAAAGTAATTTATTAAACAAGCGTATTCATATTGTAATGAGGAATGTGTTTGAGCATTATCTAGACTATGTCCTTGATGACACAATAGTATATATATAGTCGATTTTCCTACATTCAAAAAATACGTAGGAATTTAATATTGATCAAATATTAAAGAGACGTGAAACCAATGTTTCACACATCTTCAAATTATCAATATTAACAAGTATTACACCTTAATCAATGCTATACTTTTATAAAAAAACATTGTATATTTAATAAGATGAACAAATAAGTTTGAGCTGCAAATTTTCATCAGGAATAAACAATGTACTTCTCATATACTATATACTATGTACAACTATATTAATCCAATATGAATATCACCACGTTATCTCAACTTTATCACAACAATAAAGTAGATTTCATGTCAACATCCAATTTCGTCCGGACAAGTAAATTATTTCAGATTATAAAACAATACAAAAATTAAAATAAAAGGGTGTGTTATCTAGTTTTATTATATTATTATCATTTAAAAAAAAAAAAAAGAGACTTTGGTTCCATTATATTCAATAAATAAGGTTTCAAAATAAAATTCATAAAAAGAAATAGTAAGGGAAGTCAGTTTATTAAATTTTTTTTAAAAATAATAGTAATAATAGTAATTAAAAATATATTAAATTTTTCCATTAAAAGAAAACTAAAAAATATGGTAATTAAAAGATGACAATTAAAAAAAAATAATAATAATTAATTAAAAAACGAAAATAACAAATAACAAATAATAAATATTAAATAGTTAAGGATTAAATAATAAAAACAAAATAAAAATAAATATATATTTAAAAAATAAATAAATAAATAATAAATAAAGAAAAAAATTGCTTTCAAACTGATTACTTGATTTGCACGTTCAAGAAAATAAATTAATAAAAAAAATAATAAAAAAAGAATGAGTCAATGGCATAGACTCCCATGTTCTCACTTCTTAACTCCACGTATTGTTTTTAAAAAATTAATAAATAATTTTTTTTTAAATAATAATTTTTTAAACTGCTCAGATAACAACTCATGTTCTCCACTTAAATAAAAATAAAATTAATAATAAAAAATAGATTTTTATCATTGAAAAGTGTTTCAAGTCTTATTCTTGGGAAGATTCATTGTTAATATTTAATTTTTAAAGAAATTAAAAAT
>Ga0209489_104575_pt1 | contig 25313 bp, 14 predicted proteins | sample SiratrowhiteBW_FD_187527 | JGI IMG/M metagenome (GOLD analysis project Ga0209489, IMG submission 187527) | Root nodule microbial communities of legume samples collected from California, USA - Siratro white BW (SPAdes) (version 2) | ecosystem: Host-associated > Plants > Roots > Nodule | place...
ACATAAAGCAGCACAACTGCAGGAAAAGAAAGTGAAATTAAGCAAAGTTCAGTTCAATGTTAAGAAAAGAAGTAAATTAAATAGGTGTAATGATTTTGGCTATATGAACTTACCATCCCTTCCAGAAGCCATCACCCCTGCTTGTGGTTTCCTCTGGAACCCTTTGTTGAGGGTACCCTACAGAACCATCCTTAGAGGGATAACCCATAGGTGGTGGGGCACTGACATATGGAGCTGAAGAATTGGCCTGAACCTGTGGTGGATATGATACTGCAGTATCATAAACATTCATTTCATTAATCGCATTAAGAAAGATATTCATATTTCCACATAGAAATTAACAAATTAGCTTCAACTTAAACTTTATGCAAAAACTTACAGGAAACCATGGTTTATGGTGCCAAAATGCGACATTATGCTGAATGATACAATAAAAACTTACCAGGGGCCTCTTGCTGATTGTTGAAGTGATTCATGATGAAGATGATGAAGTTACTCTTTTGTTAAGGGTTTAAGAGATCGTGAAGTTAGAAAGTATGGAATGAAAATATGCATGTGTAGTATATATATATAGATTTATCTGGGCCCATGGTTACTTAATACGATAGAAAACGAAATTACGTGTTGATATTATTATTTTAAACAAGAAATTGAAGATGGATTTTGCATACGAAGCTTCTGTGCCAGATGGGTTCTTTGCCGGTCGCCACGAATTACGACAAGTTTTTTTCATTCTAATGTTCCAAAGTCTCAACTTCTACGCGTAGTTTTGTCTGAGACGTATGGTCTTGCTTGACGTCGCCGTCATTGGTCTTTTTTATGCACTTAATTCACATTTTGCACCACATAAACCTATGACTCAAAGATTTATGGATAACGCAACATAACTTATCTTCTTTCTAAAAGTTTATTATACTTTTTTTGTGGTATGTTTGATTGGACGGAAAAGAGGGAACATATAAGATAGTATTTTTTTATTGAAGACAATGAAAAGAAATGGAGAGAAGAAAAGGGAACATCTAATAATTTTTTTATATATTTTTTAATTTATTCAACTTGCTTGCTTTCTTTATCCTTAAAAGCATTAACGTTTGTAAAATTTTCAATACGAATACTAATTTGTGGATTTAGTAAACTTTTAATTGGGTATTTGCAAAAGTGAAATGTATATTAAAATTTATAAAATTAACAAAACCATAAAAAAGCTCATTACATATGAAGTGATATCTAATAAATCTTAATTAAAAATGAAAAGTTTGTTGTTAACATTTTTTAATTTTAAAACATGAATTCTTTCTTAAAAAGGATAAAGATGACACTAAAAACATGTTGCGCATTTCTTCCGTTACGAAATGTGTATGGTTTTATTTTTAACTCTTCAAATTATCTATATTATTTTATAATATGTAAAACTTAGTATTTTTCTAACTTTGGTGTTCTTTTAAATGACTGATTTCTTTTGGAGTTTTTTTATCAGTAAATAATATATATACCAGCAAATTGTAACTCAACAAAATCTCTTATAATCCCCCAAAACATTTATAATGGGATTCTAGAGTCTAAATTAAAGAACCATTACACCTTACGTAATAAAAATTGCAGAAAATAAATGAAGAGCTTGCAAACCATATTTTCTATATTCTATATGTAAGGTTCTCAACAATTAAAAAAAAAAATATATAAAAGTAAGATAGTAAGATTGAAGACAACATTTTTATTAATATTAGAAAGTTTTATACACAAAGTTTAAAGCAAGATATACTGTATAGTATGCTAAGTCATTAGACAATATGAAATAATTTGATACTTTAATAATAAATACTATAAGACAAGTAAAATGGTCTAATAAATTAATAAGTATGCAGACGATGAAGAATTAAGATTATTTGATAGATGGATAACGTTAGTATACATGAATTAAACACACATTCCAAAATGATTTTGTTGGTTGAACTAAAAAGTATTAGACGATTTTTGAATGCTACACTAAATAGAAAACTCTGACTAGAAGCATTACAATGAATCATTAAGATAAAACAAACTCATCAAGCTAGAAGGAATTAAAAGATCTATTGAGACTGCACATTATCCTTTATGCACAATGAAATAGATGATATCAAGATATACTAGATAGACGATTTAATAGTGCAAAGTCACACCAAACTAATCTATAGTAATTGGTCATATTAGAAGAATACATCAAACAATACATGCATACTAAAGAGCGTCAGATGATTTGGTTAATCTCGAGACAGAAGAAACTAATCTTAGAACACATCAAATGAAGTGATCAACGTTTTCATATTCTGATGGAAAACCTCTTTGGAGGTAGCGGAAGACTCAAATTAAACTTCAAACTTTTCCTCAAGTTTCTAGAGAGAAACTCAAGAAAAAAAAATGTTCACTTCCAACAAAGGTTCCTTGGTGGTGAACCTAGGAGAAGATTAATCCCAAATTTTTAGTGACTTTGAAGAAGAGAAGACAAGCTTTTAGCAAATCAATTCTCATTCAATTTTCAAAGTGAGTACAAGAGTAGGAGTAAGCTTTTACTTATAGGTTTAGGAGCTGCTAACACTCATTAGTCTAAGAGATGTGGGATTAAAATGTTCAAAGTGCAGTTGTACTAGTAATTTCATACACATGTTCTAAGATATGTGGGATTAAAATCTTGTATTTTCGTAGTGTTTATAAGTTCCAAAGCTCCCTTGATATATGCATAGTCATGTAGGCTTGTGGTAGGTTGTGGTTGACTCCATTTTGGTTGAAAACTTAGCCCACCTAAGCTTCTATTATTTTTTTTATACAAAGGAAAAACTACACCTATACAAAGATTCTACTCCAAGACTTTAGAAAAGATAAGGAAGACTCTAATAATGTATCCTTTATAAGAGAAGAGTCTTTTGCATCCCCTCTTCCTCCTCTATTCTTCTAGTCATGGCCCTTGTAAGTAGTCCTATACGTGGTCTTCCAAGTGGTCCTCCATCCTGTTTACGTAAGGGAGTTTTTAAACTTAATATTTATATTTTATATTACTCTCTTATATTTGTCGAATGATTTTTAAACTTGTTTTTGAAAGTATTAATATAAATCAAAATATGTTTTCATTCTATAAGTTGAAAATTTCATGTATATTAATATTGAATGAAATTCAAAAATACATTTTGAGATTAGATTTTATTCAAGTCTTATTCGTTTAGCCTTTAAAATTTAAACAGAATTAAAAAGTTTGAAAATTACATTAATCTTTGGAATAGAAAGCTTTTATAAATCAAGAAACTATATTTCATAATTTTGTAAGTGATTATATGATTGACTCAGTTAGTTAAATCAAAATTACAAATTGTCAATCAAGAACAAATTGTTTCTAGAATGGATTGAAGAATTGGAAGGCACATAAGATACACAAAATTGCCCATCTGGGATGCAGATCCATTGCCCATCCTAGATGATTTTCCAGATGAAAGTTTGTTAATTGTTTCTGTTTGTTACCCCACCCCTTGGTTTGCAAATATTGTAAATTTTCTAGTTGCTTCTGTCTTTCCTCCCTTAGCATCTAGAGCTTAGATTGGTGAAATTAAGAGTGATGCTAAGCATTATATTTGGGATGACTCCTATTTATGGAAGTCGCACAATGATCAGGTAATCAGGCGAGGCATTCCAGATCATGAGATTGATTCAGTCTTGCAATTTTGTCATTCTTCCACACCAGGCGGCCACCTAGGCATACAGAGGACTGCTCGCAAGGTGCTTGACTGTGCTTTTTACTGGCCCACCATCTTCAGAGATGCGTGGAAGATTTGTAGCACTTGTGAGCGGTGTTAAAGAGAAGGAAGATCCCTTACATGGAGACAACAGATGCCTATATAGCCTATGTTTTGCTGTGAGGTGTTTGATGTCTAGGGTATTGATTTCATGGGTCCCTTTCCTGTCTCTTTTGGTTTTAATTACATTCTCTTGGTTGTTGATTATTTTTTAAAATGGGTGGAAGCTAAAGCCACCAGAATTAATGATGCTCGGGTTGTTGTAGATTTTGTTAGATCTAATATATTTTGTAGGTTTTGAGTACCCAAAGCGTTTGTTAGCGATCAAGGCATCCATTTTTGCAACAGATCCATGTAGGCTTTACTCAAGAAGTATGGGTTTGTGCATCGAGTCTTTACACTATACCACCCACAAACAAATGGGCAGGCCAAAATTTCAAACAGGGAGATCAAGAGAATCTTGGAGAAGATTATCCAGCTCAATAGAAAGGATTTGAGTAATAGACTGGATTATGCTCTTTGGGCGCATAGGACTGCCTACAAAGCACCCATAGGGATGTCTCCTTATCGGGTTGTCTTTGGAAAGGCTTGTCATTTACCTGTGGAGATAGAGCATAGAACATACTGAGTTGTGAAGACCTGCAACTTCTCTATTGATCAGGCTGGAGAGGAAAGAAAGTTGCAACTCAATGAATTGGATGAGATCTGTCTGGAAGCCCATGAGAACTCTAAGTTCTACAAGAAAAAAAACCAAGAAGTTCCATGACAACTTGAGCTAGGAAAGACTTCATGGTCGGGCAACAAGTTTTATTGTATAATTCTAGGCTCAGACTCATGGGTGGTAAGCTTTGTTCTAAATGGATTGGACCTTTTGTTGTTACTAACTTTTATCTTTATTGGACAATTGCAACCAAAAGTGAGTCCACAGGCAAGAACTTCAAGGTCAATGGGTACCAGTTGATGCCATTCATCATCAATCCCTATCTGTTTGATACAGTCATAGAGGAGATATCTCTACTTGATCCCACTTCTCTCCCATCTTCCACCATGACTTAGGGAGTTTTCTTTTCCTTCTCCTTCCTTACTTTTATTGCACGTGTTTGATCATATTGGTGATTTGATTGTTATGATCTTCTGCTTGTAACACATTAGGACACTGTGTAGTTTAAGTGTGGGAGGAAACACTACAACATTTATCACTTTAGGCAATACTTTTGTCGGCCACAGACAAATAAATGTGGCCTAAAAGTAAAAAAGGTCACACTTTTACAAGTGTGGTTTATTTTCATCATAGGCCACACGTTTTGAGTTGTGGGCATTTTAAGCCACATTTTTCTCCTGTACCCTATTAAAAAACATATGCCACTTTAGAAAAGTGTATCCTAAAATTAAAAAGAATGTGATCTATATAAATTATAGTATAAACCACATGTTCTAAATGTAACCTATTACTCACCCTCGTAAAACTAAAACATTAAAGGTAAAATTGTAGGCTTCTCGCTCTTACAAAAATTAGAAAAATTAAACTTCCCCCTCATATAAATAAAAGATTAAAGGTATTTAAATTAAAAATAATTACCCTTCTTGCTGCCAAACCCTCTGTCTACCTTACCTCACTGCCACAAATCCTTTGTCTACACTACCTCATCCCCTACCTCACTCTCTCAACATTTTCATCTCATCTCCTCCACTCTCCGATCAACCATCCTCTCCTCGTCGCTGCCATTGTTTATCATTTGGCGTCTTCTCCCTATAGTCATCGTTGTGCTCTCTGTCGTCTTTGGTGAGTCTCTCAATCTTGATCTTTCTCACTATTTTGGTTATGTTGTCAATTTCTTTTCTTTCATTCACCTAAATTAGGGTTTCTGTTTCAAATTTTGTTAGATTTTTTTCGTATAATTTAGGGTTTGTATTTTTTTTTATCAAAATTTGTGTTTTAGGATTATTTATTATGTTTCTTAAAAATTTGTTTATTATTAATGTTGAATATTGACATAATATGATGATGACATTTATAGTCTCTGATTTGGCCATAGAAGGCTTTTGTGGAGCAAAGCCTAAACCAGGAGGGTTCAGAACTTTAAAATTATTGAAAGAAATGTTTGTCCTAGGACCATACTCTATTAATTTAATATCTTCATGAGTCAAGAAATTTATAGAGGTATATTTGTTCCTACTGAAAAGATGAATATGACTTTTCCCTGTTAAAGGTATAACCACATAAAAACAAGTGCAAAATGTTTATATAGATGAATGCATAATGTTTAACATTTTGGAATCAAGCAATAATTGCAAAGTAAGAATGACTACAATGTTTGTTTTGAAATAAGTGACGAGGACTTGGATGTTCAATAAAATCATGGCTCTATAGGGTTAGTTAAGAAATATTTAAAATTTTATATTGAGATTGATCATTTTTATTTTTAAAATCCAATATATGCAGTAATTGTATGGCCCAAATTCTTTTGTTTTAGAAAGATACTCAGCTCAAACTATTGATACTATTTTTTTTTTAGTTGTAGTGGGGATCTCAGGAACAATTGGGTATAGCTGAATTTGCTGAGTACAAATTAATCATTCCAAAGGTATGTACAAGCCCTGAATTTTATATAGTCTCTTCTATCCTTACATGCAAAACATTTGATTTTGGTTGAATTTCATTTCATATTAATTAGTATTTTATGTGCCTGTATATGCTATGAATAAAGGTTAACATTGCAATTCAGCTCCGAAACCTATATCAAATCATAACAATATGCTTATTTAATTGCTTTCTGCATAATGAGTCTCCCAATTGCATATTAAGTAACGTTTGTGATGACTCACTCCTGTTTTTAAGAGTCACTGGTAGCAATTCAAATACTTATTATACACCTGAAAAATGTTGTAGTGGAGACTAGTTTAAATGTTGTTTTAGGGTTATGTTTTCTTTACAGTTTTGCATGTTTCTCTGGTTTTCTGAACTTTGTATAGGCACTGGACACATACTTCACTCTTGGATATGAGTTGCTTAATACTTTATACATTGAAATCCTTGTTTTTTCTCTGCTAATCAAGTTAATTATGAGGTTTGAGAGGTTGATTTGAATATAACAGACATACCCTGTGTGAGGTTGATTTGAGCCACTCTCTACTCTTTCTGTCTGGGTGTTATGCCTATCGATTGTTGGCACAATGGCCTTGGCTTGACTCTTTTTGATACAACCCGGTTCATGTGCATGTTTTGATATGATTAAGGAATTTTTGTTCTGAGTAGCCTCTAGCCAAAGAAGCATACCTTGCATCATTTCCTTTGATTACCTCTATTGAACTTGAAAAAAAATATCACCTTAACCTTAGGAAACTTTGGAGCTTTGGAATTGTTTTGCGAATAAGTTCTTGAATAAGTTGGAGGTGTGTGCGTGCTTCATTGAATGATGTTTCTGGCTAATTGGTTTAGGGTTTATTATTGTTTATTCATATATTTTGTTCTTATTCATATTCTCTACAAAAAACAAAAAAATAAAAAAATAAAAAAAATGAAAAAAAAATTGTTGAGGCAAAAGGTAGATGATTGGTTTTAGAGGTTTATTAGAGGTTTTTGCGTTTACTTCTGATGCTTATTTTTGACTTGTTCTCCATTGTTCCTCTAATCCATCTGGTTTTAGCTAGTTATTCCATATTATATTCCCTACATTGTCCTTAGCCCCATTACAACCTTAAAAGACCTTATGACCTTTATGTGTGTACGTATTGGGTGTTGAATTTAGAGACTTGTCAAGTCTAATTGTTGCTTGTTTTTTCATTAGTGCCTTGAGAGTATATATATATAGTAACCTAGACATTGAGACATACAATAATACAGTGCACCTTGTGAGGTTCTGTTGCTTTTGATTTGCCTCTTTAGCTAATTGATTTTCTTACTATGCTTTGAATTGCTCGAACAATGTTCATAGGTGTCTTTCCTCTTTGAGTCTTTGTGTGTTGGATGTTGTCGATTCCTTTCTTTCCCAGGAGGATTTATTGAAGAGATGTAAACTTGTCCGGTTGTTTGTTTCTATTTCTGTTTCTTTTTGTTGTGTCATTCTCTTTGATGGCTTTGAATTTTTTTTCCTTGCTCTATATCTTGATTTTGCTCCAGAGTGCAAAAGTCTAAGTGTGGGAGAATTTGATGAGTCATTATTTTCTCCTATTTACTTGTCTTTCTATACCTATTTTGATTAGTGATTTGTACTTAACTACCTATTATTTTCTCAATTTCACTATTTGGGCTTCATTGACCAGAAATTCATAATTTTAATTAATTCAGATTTTCTGAGCTAATTTTATTATTATTTTCAGGGCAGGTTTGGTATTTTATTGAGCTTGGAAATTAATTTTGGAATTGAAGAGGAGCTACCACGTCTTTTTCCACATCACTACTGCATCCACATCAAATTTTTTCTTTTTTAGTTTTTGTATTTATTTTTTTTTTCGCTGGATCAGAGTTGGAAGATTGGGCCCGTTAGGTTTAGTGTGGGGTAGTTGACCTAGGTTCGGTCGCCCAGGCAAAAAGGATAGGAACGTATATTATAGGTTTTGTTCTTGAATAAAGGAGATATCTATTTTATTTTTCTTCTCGGTTATTCTCTAAAATTTTGTTTTGTTCTTACTCTGGTTTACCGTTCCTGCTGTATTTCGTTTTATGTTCTTGTCTAATTTCATTTTTTGTTTCCTGCTTCATTTTCGTTTTATGTTTAATCTCTGTTCGCTTTATTCGAATTAAATGGAAGGTTAATTTATAAGGTTATCCTCTTGATTCAGATTGCAATAAAGGTTTGAGGTTTTTGTTGTGTTGCTTTTTTATCTCCGTCTCTTAACTCTTCATCAATCTATTTTTGTGCTTGATGTTTTCACTGGTTCATGCTTAATGTTTCAGTTAATATGAAATCCGTGTCTTTGTTCATGTTTAATGGAGTGAGTCACGGGTTGTTGGGATAAAATGAATGATGTGTGTGAATGCTTAATTTGCATAAGGAAAAATTGTGTTAATTCTGGCTTAGTTAATTAATTTGGGTTGGAATGAAGGTTTAGTACGTTGAACATGAATTTCTATAACCTATGATAATTGGATTGCAATGTAATCAAGAGGTTAATCTAATTCGGTTACTGGTTTAATTATCATAAATTTCTCTGTTTTATTTGTATTTCTGTTGCAATTGTCAAAACTCCCTCCTCCCCTTTTGTGTGTTTAATCCTTTGTCAGAAAATTAGGTCCTTGGGAGACGACCAAGGAGCCGCTTCCTAGTACTGCATTTAACTACATTTATTTGACCGGATACAACTTCAATCAGCGTGCAAGAAGCTTATGGTAGAAGTTTTAAACCCTGCCTAACCCTAGTGTGTTAAGGAATATCCTCTCAAATGAGAGGTTGCTGTGTGGCATAAGATGAGGCGCTCTCTAACCCTAAGGAGAAACCCTAACTTGGTACCAAGTTAAAATTCTACACTACACCATACTTACGTACTTAAATTTTACACTACACCATATTTACGTACTTAAATTCTACACTGTACAATACTTTCCAAACTAGAGTCTAGCCCAAGATGATAGGATTTTAGCTTTGCTAAAGTCTTGTGAATTACACTCCTCAGTATTCTTCTAACCACGACTCTAGTAGTTGGTCCCTTACTCAAGGGTCTTCTATAAAAGTTTCTAGCAAAAGATCATTTCATAGACTTGTTGTTGTATGTTGATCATGTTCTAATAGTGAACAACAGTAAGCATGAGATTGAAAAGGTTAAGGCTGAGGTTAATGGAAATTTTGATATAAAGATTCTAATGATTGAAGTCATTAAATGACGTAATTTGAAACAACCTATATGTGTCTAAGGAGACCTACCTCATGAAAATTTTTGACGAATTTGGAATGACAAAATTGAAACCTATTTCCACACCTTTTGCTCTATATTATGTATGAATGATGAAAAATCGCTTAAGACAATTGAGGAACATAATTATACGGATGCAATTCCATATTCAAGAACTATTTATTGGTTTTGCGATGTATGCAATGGCTTGCATTCTACCTAACATAGTCTATGCTATAAGTGTTGTCAGCAAGTAATGAGCTCACTAGCAAGATCTTAAGTGATTCCTCGATATTTGAAGGGGTAACTTGGTATGGTGTTAGCTTATGGTTGACCTAGACTATATGTCAAAGACACTTCAATAGAAGAAGTTGTTGATTCAGACTATGTAGAGTGTTTGAACACATAAGAAAATGTCTCACTAGTTATCTATTTATTATACAATATTGCTATAAGCTAGAATGTCAATCTACAAAAGGTAGTGACTTTGTCAAACCACTGAAGTAGAGTACTTTGTCGTGACTAAAGCAGTGAAGGAAGCCTTGTGGTTCCAGGGTCTAACTAAAGAGCTAAAGGTGCAAGATTAGGTTGTCATCGTCTACTGTGACAACATTGGCATTAAATTAACAAGGAATCAAGTTTGTCATGAAAAGAACAAAATATATTAACATAAAGACACATTTTGTAAGAAAGGAGATTGCTCGTAGATCTATAAAGGTGATAAAGGTCTTAATAGATCATAACCATTTGAAACAAAAGGTTTTATCAAGTAACATATTTTTGTTTTGTTTGGATTTGATTTAATAAAATAGGTGATTAAGTTTCTAATAAGCTTAGTGGTAGGTAAAATTAGTGGACCAATATGAAAATTTGTGAAGATTGGTTGAGTAAAAATTTTGTTAGAAAGTTTTTTAAATCTTCTAACTTTCTAAAATTTTCTGATTTAAGACATGCATCTCATACAAACTAGAAGAGGATGGTATTTGTAACGTGTCTAGTCCTTGGAAAATTACTAAAACTCAAATATCTATTATTGTTAATATGATGACGTTTTAATTTGTAGTCATTCCACACATGTATTAAATTATTATATTATTGTTAATGTGACGATGTTTTAATTTGTAACCATTGCACACATGTATTAAATTATTATGTATTTTGTACAATTTAGTTATAATAGTTATATTATATAAAAAAATATGTAATAACAATTGCAACTAATTTAAAATTGTCTGACTAATATAGGTTGGAAAAAAAATCATTATTAAAGAGAAACTTTGAGTGGTAACTTTTTTAATAATAAATTTTGTCATAAATATAAATTAAAATTTATTAACACTTCAATCACATCATGTTAAGTATTTTTTCCTTTCATTTAACTTTTACCATTTAATTTTAATTTTTTCCATTATCATAAATATATTTATGTGATAAAAAATTAAAAGATACTTCACAACATTAATATTAGTTAAAATTGATAACTCTTAAATTACCACTATCCGATTAAATACCATAAATACTTCATAAAAGATATAAGCCTGAAAAATTTTTAACTTAACAAAATAAGAAATCTAACCACTTTCTTGGTCACAACTGCCCCAAAAATTCTTCTCTTTTCCATTTTTATAAAAGAATAATTTATTAATAATGATGAATTATCACAATTTCTTATATTAATAATTAAAAATACTACTTTAACCATTTATATATACCATTAAAACAGTTATTAATTAATCTAAATTTGAAATTAATAATTCAATTTAAACTAACATTAAGATATATTTAAATTACTAATACTAATTATTAATGTTCATAAAAGGTTGTTGTTAAATTTTATCTCGAATACAATTATTATTACTAATAATTATTTATGTAAGTTTATATAAAATATATTTGAGTATTTATTTATTTAAAATTTATTATAGTTTTCCAAATTATTAATGCTAATATAGTTTTACAATTAGTAATAAAAAATTGTAATTTATTATTTATGAAAGTAAAACTTAAATAAGTCAAACTTAGACTTAACACAAACATAAATTAAATAAAAAGAATAACAAAGAAATACTGCATAAATAAAGAATAACAAAAAATATATTTTCAGAAAATTAAAATTAAAATTTTATATTGAAATATATTGAAATTATAATTAATTATTAATATTACTAATTTTCAATTTTTCTTTTGAAAGTATTTTTATTTACTAATTTATTATCTTATACACAAATTAATTATACGCATTTTTAATAATCTTAAAAAATATTAAGGAGTAATTAAATTTAATTCTCAAAATATTTATTTTAAATTATTGTTGAAATTATTAGATAAATTTTTAAAATAAAAAATTGCAGAGACATGTGCTCATGAATTTGTAATGAAAATAAATTTATAATTAGATTAATATCTCTAGAAAGCGTGTCTTGTGAAGTCATTCCATTCATGAATAAAAACAATGTCAAGTGTAGTAAATAAATTTGGAGGGGCCCACTGCGATATTCCGTGTTCCAACAAAATACAGTATTATCTAAAAATTGGCTAAAAAGTCAACAAGTAGGTAAATATGCACTACTCCATATTACTATTATTTCTCATCTCATTTATAATAAATTATCACACCTTTTATATTTTATTAAAGTTATGTCATCAATATATTTTTGTTTTATAAAATTGTTATTTAAAAATAATATTAAAATGTTAATAAAATTTAACACATTGGACTACTTTTTTAATATACTTGAAATTAATTTTTCTATACATAACTCACATTCAACCATTAACAATTATCATCAATGAATTTGCATTTAGGTAATATAGATAAGTACAACAACCTTCCAATAAGGATTCATCATTCATTTTATTAATTAATTCACTTTTTAAAATATAACAAAAACAACATCAACTTACAAATTCCCTTCACATAGATAAAATTTTGCTAACCCATAACACAGAAAATAAGAAAAGACAGAGAGCACAATCTCAAATCCATGAAAAGCAGTGATATTGAATCAGAGACAACAATCCAGGGCACAGCAACAGCACAATCCAGCACAACTGCAAGAAAAAGAAAGTACATGCTTTGAGAAATCAAAACACACTCACATAGAAAATGCTCTAATAAATGTATTTGTCAAGAAATTATTATATTTCTCTAAATAAATTGTAATTTTTAAAGACAAACAAAAGAAACCACTATTGTTTAATACAGTTGTTTATTAAAGACTCAACAGTTAAATTAGATAAACTAGAATTTTATGTATAAATTATTTACTCACCATCCTTTCCAGAAGCCATCACCCCTGGTAGTGGTTTTGACTGGAACAGTTTGTTGAGCAGAATCATCTTTGGTGGGATAACCCACTGGTGGTGGTGGAGCTGCTAGGTTGCTTTGATCCACTGGGTATGCCATCACTGATATTGATGAAAAGAAAAATAATTTATCCCAGTTAGATATAATTCTAGAAAATCAAAATTTTTCTATAGAAATGAATAATTTTTATTTTGAATACAAAGCATGGTTTTAAATCAGACACGCAAATATGATCAATCCATCCATAATCCATTGATCATGTTTGACACCCAACAAAATATTAGATATAACATTTTTTTTAATCTTAGTAGAAGAATATTAATAAATTAACAAAAAAGATATGAAAGACTTACCAGGAGTTTGTTGTTGGTTACTCATGATTAGAACTTAGATGAAGCTGATCTTGATTTTTTTGAGACACAAAGAGATGAGAGTGGGATTAGGTGATTGTGGGAAGGATTGGAAATGATGTGTGTTTTTATAGATTCTTCAGACAGCTGCTGCCATAACTTTTCTGAATAAAGAAAACGCGTTTTAGGTGTCAGCGAATAAGAAAGACAAAAGCCAAATTAAATATTGGCATCTTACTAAGTGTCATTTATTATGTTTTACACATTTTAAGAAGGATAATAAATATACAACTTATTAAATAGTTTTCATTTTTAAATAAATATACTTTTTGCATAAATATTAATAGGCATTCTCTTCACTTCACACCTTTCCTGATATCTTAATGTTTTTTTAATATTCTTCTTATAAGATAAAGATTACATATAATAATACAACTTATATTTAAAAATATCACTAATGATAGTTAAAAAAATAATATTGTAAGGATTTTGATCTAATATGTAAAAAAAAAAAAAACTTAAAGTATAAGAATTTTCAGAAAAAAATAATAATGAACGGGACGTTGACCCCGATAACTAGGTGTTCAAATCTTCTTTTCTAAACAGTGGACTCAAAACAATAATAAAAAATTTGATCAAAATTATATTTTAGAATTCAAAATTCTTACATCAAATATTTTTATTTGAATTTTGAAATTTAAATAAAAAATTGAACAAAATAGAATAAAGTCACTTTTTAAAATATAATATTATATGTTAAAAGTTAACTAACAACTCATATAGATACATATGGGTGTTTTATAATTTTAATTATATTTTATTATTATATAGCTATATTTATTAAAATAAGATAGCTTTTGTATTGTAAGTATTCATCATAATATATTTAATTTATTTTTAAATATAAGATAAAATTAAATTTATAACTAAAAATAATAATTTATATTACATCTCTCTATTTAATAATTTTTACTATGAACTGATTAACAATATTTAAAAAATTACAATTTTTGAAACATATTTAAGAATCTCATAATGACAAAAGTTAATTCCTAAAGATCCAGAAACATCTCTGATATATATATATATATATATATATATATATATATATATATATATATATATATATAAATAACTTTATGTTGTTAATCAATAAAAAGTTATTGTTAATATGTTTTTAAAATAGTTTTTATTAAAATAAAAAATTATATTTAACATGTTTTACTAATGATATAAAATACATACGAGAAAATTTCACTATACTGAAAAGACTAGTTATGATACTATAGCATTATATTAAATATAGAAATAGAAAAATAGGCTAAACTGGATGGGCCCGAAAAGGTGCAGCAGCCCCGTGGAAGGACCGTCATATATAGGCACATCGTTTTGGTTCTGTTCCGTCTGCGCTTTCGAAAGTTCCAATTATGTCTTGAAAGTTGTTTACCTCTTATTGGTATTATGGGGTTTTTTTAATTTTTATTTGTTTGAAAAAAAATTTAAACTTCTTTTTTTAATATTATTTTAAAAAACTTTTAGTTATTTTAAAAAAATTACAAAGTTAATTGAGACTTTTTTTATTTCTTAATTAAATATATTTAATAATTATATTTTAATTTAAATATATCTCAATAGAGAAGTGTTTTTAATAGATTTTTTTAGATGCGAATCAATAAAACTGTCATCGTTATTAGAAATGATTTTAAATCTAACTCATTTTTATAAAATCGGTTTGTAAAATAAGATTTACACCTATTTATAAATTATTGAAATGTTTCATCTCTCTAGTCGATGTATGATCTCTAACATCTCAATACATCTCTTTCATACCGAGACTTCTAAACTCGAGCGTGAAACCTTATATATAAAGGTGGTTCGATAGCGACCCAATAAACCTAACAACCTTGTTAGGATAGGCTTTGATACCATATCAAAAATAAACTTTAAGCCTAACTCATCCTTACAAAATCAGTTTATAAAATGAAATTTACACCTACTTAAAAACTATTAAAAGGTCTCATCTCTAGTTGATGTGAGATCTCCAATAATCTTAATATGAGAACATCTTTTGAATTCTCTTTTTATTTAAAAGTGTGAAACTTAAATAAGTAGATTCACTTATATGTAAATCATAGAACCAACTAATAAAAAAAATAACTACTATCATGGAAAAAATCACATGAATCTAATAAGCAATTCAAACTTTAAAACAAAATACTATCAAATTTTTTTCTAGTTTTAGTAGAATAATTTTCATACCATTTTCACCATGTTTAGAATAGTGTTTTACAGTATTTGAAAAATTCTCTATAATAGCGTTTTTACAATATTTGTAAAATTTTAGTAATGTATTTCAATATAAAATTTTATGAGATGTTTCTTGATAAAATTGATAAAATATGTTATTACATAAGAAATTAAAGAAAATTATGGAAGTAAATGAATTATTTAAAGTTAGAAAACTTTAAATTCTACCTAAAAAGTAAAGAAGAATTTGAAATTGTGTATGTTATCAAGTTATATATGTCTTTCCTGTTTATTCTCTTAACGTGACTTTATTTGGGGTGTTGTTGACTTTTCTAAGAATGAGATAATGTTATAATAACTACTTTTTTTTTGTTGATGTTGATTAGTGTATTTTTTTATCATTATAAGATTTATTTTTTATTTAAATTATTAATATTATTGTTGTTGCCACTTTTATTTCTCATTCAATATTAATTAAGGATTTGTTGGCCAATATTAAAGAGCAATTCTTTTTACAAATGTAAACAGATTTTGTTTTATTAATGTCTCATTATTTTATATGGAACGCCTAACAATGTCTAGAGTTAAAGATCCAACAAGTATGGTAAAAATGGAATGTTAGTTTATTACAAAAGGAGAATCCCTTACAAGAAGGCCTTTAGTCTTTCTTGAAGAAGACTTGCCTTATTGAAAAGATCAAATGAGATGTAAGTGAAGTCCACAAACTATCATCTATGGCATATCACAATAGAGGAGACATTGTGATCGATACTCTTGAAGAAGATTGGGACTAAGTAGAGATTCAACTCTATGTAATTGAATAACACATCTAGGTGCACTTCAATTCATGCATTATGTAAGAATTAATATAAGAATATCTGTAACTTAAAAAAGCTAAGGAGATATGGGAATCCTTCAAAATCAACTATGAAGGAAACAAACATTCAACTAATGAAAATCGTTATGCTCACTTGGGACGAGCTTCTCAGAATCTTGAGGATACATGAAGTACATCTACGTGATAAAGATCAGAAGGATAATACAACAACGATTAACAAAAATCTTTAGGGTAAATTGAAGCAAGTATAGGTCAATTGTTAAAAGACTATAACTCTTAAAACTTTAGAAGAAGAAGCAAACATGTCTGAGGTTGAGTCCAAAAACTCAACCGATGAGGAAAACTTACTTATGTCTAGAAATTTTAAGTAGATGTCTAAATGAAAGGGACAAGGAAACAAAAGGCTTCTCACAGAAAAGAGAACAAAACTACATTGGAATGAAGAATGACGAAAACTTACAAAAGATTATCTGCTATGAGTGTAGAAAGTTTGGCCACATAAGGCTCGAGTATCCTAAGCTAAAGAAGAAACTAAGGTTTAAGAAGAAGAGTCTGATGGCCACAAAGAAAGACTCTAGTTTAGCATCAAATTCAAGGTTAGTTGTTGAGCATGCCAACCTCTACCCGATGACAAATGCACAAGAAGAGGTAATTTACAACCTTACTCCTATTTCGATACAAATTTAGACTCATCATGTTCATTGTGTGATGAAGATGATGAAAATGATATTTATGACAATGATTTTCTCAATAGTTACAACTCAATCTTTGAACAATACTTGAAACTGAAATAAAAGTTCAAAGCTTTGGTTTTTGAAAATGGAAATTTTAAAAGAGATCAAGTTGCAACAAATGAGAAGACATCAAACATGGAACACTCCAAAAAGTCAAATGTTAAAGCATGTAAGCATGTTACATCATGTAAGCATGATTTTCAAAAGTTTTATAAGAGCGTTAAAGCTCTAAATCTTTTATTTTCAACTTTCAAACATGTATATGATGAGTTTAGTCTAGGGTACAATTTAAAAATTAAGAAAGAAAAAAAAATAATTTTTTTAAAAGTGTTAAGGGTTGCTTGCTAGAATTATGGGAAGTCTGGACATGCAAGTATCAGATGTAAACAAAAGAGGCAACAACTTGAGGTTAATAAGAAAGGACCCCAAGAAGATTTGGGTACCAAAAACTTGTGATAATTCGTGCTCTCAATATTTGAACAACACTTGAAACTGAAATAAAAATTCAAAGCTTTGGTTTCTAAAAATGAAAATTTTGAAAGAGATCAAGTTGAAACAAATGAGAAGACATCAAACATGGAACACAACAAAAAGTCAAATGCTAAAAAGATTGAAAGTTTGAAAGAACAAGTTTCATCATTTAAGCATGATTTTCAAAAGTGTTTTGAGAACTCTAAATATTTTATTTTCAACTTCCAAACATGCATCTGATCGATAAGTTTGGTCTAGGATACAATCTAAAAGTAATATAGAGAAATATAATTTATTTTTTTAAAAATGTTAAAGGTGTTTGCTAGAGCTATGGGAAGTCTGGACATGCAAGTATCAGATGTAAACAAAAGAGGCAACAACTTGAGGCTAATAGACAAGGACCCCAAGAAGATTTGGATACCAAAACATGTGATAATTCATGTTGTCGATTTGTTGTACGGGAAGAAGCCAAAGACTAAGTTGGTTCCTTGACAATAGATACTTGTGACACATTACAAGCATAAGGTCATTTCTTGACCTAAAAATATATGATGGAGGCAATGCTACCTTTGGAGGGTATTAACAAGGATAAGATATCATGCATTGGTTTTGTTGGAATCTTTTCCCTTGTCTCAATAAAAAAAAAAGTGCTTTATATGTTGAAGGACTCGAGTATAAGCTATTAAGTATAAGTTAGTTGTCTAAAGTGGTTATATGACCACTTTTAATAAAGACCAATCTATAGTCTCATCATCCATGGTCAAACTATTTTTACTACTAGATGTATGAGATTGATCTAAGATATCTAAGTAAGAAATAGGTAACACACTTGTTTTTCAAAGAGGACGAGAAATGATTATGGAATAAAAATATATGGCATTTAAACTTAAATATATTTTAAAACTTTCAAAACTCTCTTAAAAAACTTATCTTCTTTGTGAAGCATGTCAGAAGGGAAATTAATTAAAAAGTTTTTTAAATACAAAAGTTGTGCTTTTATTACTAGACCTCTAAAACTTCTACACATGGATCTATTTGAACTAATGAGAACATTGAGTCTGGGAGGCAAGAGATATGGTATGATAATCTTTGATGATTATTCTAGATTCACATGGGTATTCTTTCTAGCCCTCAAGAGTGAGTATTTCAAGTGTTTGGCATGTTCTGCACAAGAGTACATAAGGAGCAAGGCTTTCATATCTTTAGCATCAAAGTATCATGAGATTGAGTTTGGAAATGGAGAGTTTAAGGTGTTTTGTGACTTCAATGACATACATCACAACTTCTCTTAATTGACAATACCTCAAAATATGGGTTGCAGAAAGAAAGAACATATCTCTACGAGAGATGACTACAATCATGCTTTGTTATAACTCCTTGCCAAAACATTTCTAGACAAAGACGAACACTACTTGTTATGTACCAAACAAAGTACTTATCGGGCCTATATTGGAAAAGACTCCTTATGAATTGTGGAGAAATATAAAAAGCCCAACATAAGTTATTTTCATGCTTTCATTTGGTCATGTTATGTCCTTAACACCAAGGATAAAATTGGTAAGTGCTCTATTTGACAAATATATCTAACATATTACATTTTCTTGGTTTATGTAATAAGTGAATTCTTAATCAAACAATAAACCTACAATCTTAAGTTAACATGGTACTTCATGAAATTCTTTATAAGCTTATTTTGTGTTGTAGAAAATGTTTTCATCTTCACGTCTACCAGAAAGATCTCTTAAATCTACTTTCGACATCAAAGATTTAATGAAGGATGAACTAAAGTTGCTTTACGTCAAGACACATCCTTTGTCAATCCTGGAAAACCTATTTGTCATATACAATCTTTTGCTTTACACTAGTTTGGAAAAAACGTCTATGGTCTAGGCCTGATAAGTCATGTCAACTATTGAGATGTTTCTTAAAGAAGAGATGAACATTTAATGTTGATGGAATGCATTTAATGTATATTTACATCTTTGCATGTACAAACACAAGCTTGAAGGTGAATACCTAAGTGAAGCTTCTTTATCAAGAGATTTGCAACTAATTTCTTCAACACTCTATAAAGGAGTCTTTCTTTTTGAAGATAAGCAAAAAGTGATCTACGATTGTTGAAACTCTATCAATATTCACGCTTAAGCTTCACAAGAACACTATTTGTGTTCATTAGCAAACTAGAAAAGTATATAAACGTTGTATCTTTCGAAAATTGTTACCTTTCTATCTAGTGAGCAAAACCATGTGATTTTTTTATCACCCTTATTTGTAAAACCCTTTTTGCCATAGTGATTGTGTTATAAAAGATACTCAAGTCTTAGTTAGGATTGGTTGTTATTCTAAACAATACTCTGGATTATTAGTGAAGAGTGCCTACATGTTCAAACAATACTTAGGTTAATTTTTTTTATAAATTGTTTACCAAATTAAACACTTATATTTATGTTTAAACACCACAAACATGCAAAAAAAATTTCATATACAATTTAAGCATTATTTTTTATATATTTAACATATTTTTCATTGTAAGCAATGTTAAATATGAAAATATTTTAGCTGACTTCAATTGAAAAGTTAAAAAAAAAAAAAAACTAAAATTAGCAATATTGAAAACATATCTGATTAATATTAATCGAAATAATTGTGATAAAAAAATCAATCTTGATTGTGTGAATTGGGAAAAATCTTCCTCAAAATTAATTGAAAAAATATTTACAAGCTTTAATTGGAAAATATTTTTAACAAAGATCAATATTGATATTTTTAAATTATTAAAAATTATTTTAAATTATGATAATTAAAATATTTTATCTACATAAGAAGTCAAAATTCAATTAATTTTAATAACTTAATTCAAACAAAATATTTAAAATATTAAAATAATATGAAATAAGATAATTCAAATTCATTTAAATGTGGTAAGAAATGTAAAATTCATATCCAAATATAAAGTAAAGATCGTTCAAAATGTATAACCAGCTCTAAACTAAAATTTAGTTTCATATCCAATCTAAATGACTGAAAATTGTAAGAATGCATGAATAAATTGTAAGTAAATCCTTCTAAAAATAAGCACAGGTGTTTATGTCACAAGATAAATAAAATAATAATAATAAAGATTCACATATCTTTACCATTATGGTCAAATGCAATGTTACATTTAAAACACCATTGACTAACAAATAAAGTTGGTCAGGCAGACATGCCTAGTGGGTGTGGCCCAGATAAGCCCATACTAGTTAGGGAATGCTACAGTATTCTCTGTATCAAATATATTCAATTTGTATACTTTGTGGAAAGGAATTGAATCAAACCTTTTTTTATTCTTTTTGGTCCAACATAAACCTACTCATTCGGTTTGTTCCTTCTGTTCTATGTCAATCTGTGGCAATTTTTTTATTATAATAATAAAGGGGTCAAAACTTGAGTGCTTAAATAGTGTTAAAATGCATTTTTTTAAGTTGTCAAAATAATTTCGAAAGAAACCCAAATCATGTGACTTCTGACCATGAGTTTTGTGTCACATAATTGCAAAAAGAAATCAAGATAAGAGAATTAAATATTGTTCAATTTTATAACGTTCACAAAAATAGTGACCTGAAAATAATTTAAAATATAATAATTATATTTATATGTTTCATTTTATAGAATGAGTTGTCCTCGTATCAGATTATGTTAATTGATATTTGCCATTCTTTTAACTTTAAAATAAATACATAAGGAAAAGTAAATAATTTTATACTTTCAATAAAGTGATGGTCATATTCCTTACTTTATATAAAAATAAAATAAAAATTATGAAAATAAAAAAAAATATAAAAACTAAAGGACTTTTATAAGGAAAGGTAAATAATTTTATCATTAGATATTAAAATATCAAAAGTTATACTGTGATCCAATTATGACATCCTATAAAAGTATTAAAAAGTTATATCTTTTGCGAAAACATTATCTTAAAATAAAAATAAATAATATTTATGAAATATATGATTAGGTTTATTCATTTGGTTTGGTGCAAATATAATTAAAATAAAAATAGGAGTGCTAGTTTATTAATATTAGGAGGGATGTGTCTTGGCACCATTAGAATGTAAATGTAAATTGAAAAGACCTTAAGAAGAAATTAACTGTAATTTTTTTGTCGTTGTACATGGTGATTATTTATTTTTCAAATTAATTATTATGTTACAAAATTAATTATGCATTAAATATTTTTTTAGGATTTTCTTAAGAGTTTAGAAAATAACTTTAGACTGGTATAATTATAATGATATTTAAATATTATATTAAAAAAGTGAAAAATTATATAATAAAAAATTCAGTTATTCAAGTTTTATTTTATTATAAATATTATTTTTCTAAAAAAAATATTTACTCTGAATTCTCTCAAGGATTTTGATTTTGTTTCTCGTTAGACTGACAATTAGAATGAATTTATTTTTAGACTCCTGACAATGAGCAGAGTAACACTACCTTATCGTAAATTTGCAAATTTGTTCAGAATAAATTCAATTATGCTCTATCTTTCCTAGAATCAGTTTTCAAGTATCATTTTTTCCTTGAAAAATCAAACTTACATGTGGTGTCTTGAGGAATCAAAGTAAATATGTGTTAGTTCAATGTCTTTGTAACATGTTTAAATAATTGATAAGAATGTCTATGTCCAATATTTTAGAATTAAAGTCAAATGTCTATGTTTTGAAGTTACTGGAGTTTTGACTTAAGAATTTGATTATGTGATATTATGAGCACTTAATGATTTTAGTGTGACAAATTAGATTGAAATATTAAAGTTGATTTACTTATAACTTACTTGAATTAAAAAATTTAAATTTATATTAATTTTCTTTTAAATCTCTAGCTTATCCTGCTTTATGTGTTTGTTCTTTTCTTTTTTTTAAACTATGATGATCATGTTTTTACATAATAGCAAAGGAAGCAAACAATCTCATATAGTTGGTAGAATTCCCAAGTGAGTTGATAAGAAAATCTACTTTTACTTTGATTATATATGTACATATTAAATTCTATATCTATATATAAAGAGAACAAAATCTACTTTATAATGTTACAAAATCAATTAGTAATTAATTAGACCTTCCTTAACTCATACTTTATAATGTTATAAAATCAATAAGTAGTTAATTAAATATAAATAATATATTAAAAAATTTTCAAGAAAAATATATTAGAAATTTATATAATACTTTTTTTTATAAAACCTTAAAATAATAATTATATTTTTTAATACTTTGTCAAAATATTAAACAGGTATATTATTTCTCATTCCTATTCATAATACTCAATCATCTAATTCAATCAAATTGATAACATGAATATAAATTATAAATTATAACATTCAAAACAAAAGATTATAAATTATAAATATAATATTACAAAAATTCTATAACATTTTAGTAGAAAACATTATGGATAAAAGAAATATAATTTTAGATTGCAAAATTGTTCGTATACTGTAAAAAAAAAAGAGAAAAGAAAAGAAAAAAAGAGAAAAAAAAATAGCTTGAGCGAAAATTTTTTAGCTTGAATGAAAATGACCTTGGTTGCAAAAATTGCTTAGCTTGAGCGAAAATAGATTTGAGAGCATGTTCAATTCTAGTATTATTTTTGCTTGAACGAAAATGAACCCAAGAGTAGGCCCCTAGTTTCGCTTGAGCTAGAATTCCTCGCTTGAGCGAAAATATCATAAAACAGTTTTTCACAAAACTAACTTTTGTCTATGTCCAAGTATTAACATACATTCAAGGTTTAAAGTGCTATATAAAGTCTCCGAATATATTAAACTTATGCATAACTATTGTCGCGACCACGATCACGACAGGTATGACGATCCGAAAGAGAAATTAAAAAAATAATGAAAAGAAATAGATGGAGTCGTCACCATAGTTTATTATGGAAAACTATGGAAAACCAAGAAAAGAATAAGGAAAAGTCTACGAACTAGAGATGAGCTTGGGAGTCGGTTATGCGTGGAGAAGGTATTAGCATCCTACAACACCTGTTCTAAGACAATACCTTTAATCAACTGAGCAAAATCAAATATGGTTTATAAAATGTTTATTTTTTCCAAAAATATAAGTAAAATGCAATTAAAAACAAAATAATAATTTTTAAATTAAAGGACCCGACAAGGATTGACCTTGCTCCTATGTATCAACATCCTTATTGGGTGAAGAATTAGGGAATAAGTAGTTCTAAAAGATAGATGAGTAGTTATTTATCTTTTTTAAAAAAAACTTGATATTTTTTTATTTTTTGAAATTTTGTATTTTTTTATATTTTTAGAAATTGATTTTAATATGCATATCGTAGATGCGTTCGGCCTTTTGATAATCCAAACAAATTAAAACTTATCGAATTAAATCCCATGACGCGAACGACCATTTAGGAGTTCAAATCAAGAATTGTTATTTTTTTAAAAAAAGAATCCCGCATGACGCGAACGGTCATTTGGAATTTAAAATTTATTAAAACATTCCATTTTTTATGTAAGTATGAGAAATAAGCTTTTTTTTAGTGAAAGATTTTAAACGAAATTAGGGGCAGTTTCGGAATTCAAGCATCTGTAGGTGCAAATCACTAATTGATGGGGTGCAAGAAGAAATCTGTGAGGTCCAACAAGTTTCTCTCCTTAAGAACCTATTAGGGTTCATTCACCAAAACCCTAAAACATGGGTGTGAAGGCGCCGCAAGGAGGCACTCGGTGGCAACCATGGGAGCGGATACGGCAAAGGACGACGCCGGCGAGGCGAAAACAGCGTTGGTGGTTCGTACGGAGATGAGAAAGAGGTTGAGGCACAATGAAAAGAGATCGACGGGGGCTATGGTGGAAGCTGCCGTTGAGGTTTAATGGAGGTGCAGTGGCATCACGTCGGAGTTTGGCAAGATGACTCACGACAACTTGGAAGTATGGTAATGCAGGGACGTCGCCGATGGTGGTTGATGGCATGCGGCAGAGGTTGGCATGGCTTTGAGGTTTGGCGGAGGCGCGGTGGCGCGACACTCGCCTCTTCCTCCTTCTTTTCTTCTACTTTAGTTTTTTATAATTTCTATTTTGATTAGTTTCCTCTCCTGATTCTAATATGGATCCTGTAATTTCTATAGATTGTTGATGACGTTTCTAACATTGATTCTTGGTTGGGGAATTTCAAATTAGCATACAAGGTTCTTACGGTTACTGGAGGAGAAACCACAAAGCTTATAATATCACTATTTAGGAAGTGTGCCTGGAGCAACGACTTCCCCGAATTGGTTTTGATCTAAACTCTAGCTTTATAATTGATTAAATGCGTTTTGGAAACATGAATTGAGATTAATCCTTTTCGATTCATAATTACAGAGAGCAACCAAGAACAGAGCACACAAGCAAAAATTTATAATTACAGAGAGCAACCAAGAACAGAGCACACAAGCAACGATTCATAATTATAGAGAGAAACCAAGAATAGAGCACACAAGCAATGCATAGTAAATAGAAATTGGAACAAGAGAGTCAGAAATTCAATTGTACATACTTCAAGTGTAAATCCTTAGCAAATCTGTCTGTCAGAAATTCTTCTCTCTATTTCTTATGGATGAACTGTATTTGTATTTCTCTTCCTGTAATCTTGACTGTGCTTCTTTCTTTTGTAATTTTCTGCTCTTGATTCACGAAACCTCCTGTCCTATATGCTATGCCTTTTTTTTTTCAATTGACATATCTTCTTCCTTCTTGCTTTTCAATTTTCTTCAAAAATCAGCCCCCTCCCAAGA
>Ga0209489_104576_pt1 | contig 25311 bp, 15 predicted proteins | sample SiratrowhiteBW_FD_187527 | JGI IMG/M metagenome (GOLD analysis project Ga0209489, IMG submission 187527) | Root nodule microbial communities of legume samples collected from California, USA - Siratro white BW (SPAdes) (version 2) | ecosystem: Host-associated > Plants > Roots > Nodule | place...
TTTTATATGTTGGATCTATTTTGATTTTAGATTTTGTATTTTCTTTTTTATTTCTTGTTTAGTTGCAAAGGTTTTACCGTGTCTGGAAGTGGGACTGGTTCAAATTCTTCCAATGCCAATGTAAATGCATCCTCATTCCCTAGACCTAGAAATAAAAACTAGGAGATAGGACAAATCTTGGGTGGAAACGTGGACCAAGTGTTTTGGGATATGGAAAAAAGTTGAATGTAATTATTAGTCAAAGACATTCAATGGGGGAATGTTCAAATTCAAGCATCATCTTGTCGGAACTAGATATGATTTTGAACCTTGTGCCTTAGTGCTAGAAGAAGTTAAAATTGTAATGATGAAAGTGTTGCCATGAGCTAAGGAAGCATTAATGAAGAAAAGAAGGGTGAATGACATTGAAGAGTTTGATGATGAACAGAAAGAAGGGGTGAATAGCACTCAAAGTAGTATTAGCATGTTCAAAAATAAAGGAAAGGAAAACTCATGTGATGATGTACAAGGTACTTTAAATCAATTGTACGAAAAGTGATAAAGAAAAGTTGATGCTCAAGTTGTTGAAGAGGGAGATATTGAGTTCGATGATGAATAGATTATTGAAGAAGGAGATAATGTTGAGGTTGAGGAAATTCAAGGTGAAGGTAATGGTGGAAATGTTGACTTAGTTGGACCAGGTTCAGTTGATCCAACTCTTGATGCACTTGATCTTGATAATATAGTTTTCGATGCCAGTGTTGATGATGCACACTTTTTATCCAAGGAAGAGCTTGATGGAGATGATATTATTAGAGGATTGGAGACAAAAACTTGAGTTTTATTTTTTTATTTTTTTTTTAACTTTAGTTTATTTAATTGTTGTGCCTCATGAATTTATTTTTTGTGAACTTATCTTATTTTGGTGTAGTTTCAACTTACATAGTAGTCATGTGCACTACTAAACTTAGTTATTTCAGTATTATAGAATTATTGTTTACTATTTTGATTAATTATGATGTTGAAATGTTGATAGTATATTATATTTATTTTTATACAATGTAGACTGATAAGAGTCTACAAGTCCAGTCTATGTAGCTCCCACGAGTCTATATAGACTCTCAAATCTGATAACCTTGAGTATAGCTCTAACCCTGCTCATGAATAACTCAAGAATATTTCATTTGCTAAAATGAAAATGTCTATTAATTTCTAAATTAATAAATTTGGAAAACCCATCAAGAATGTATTTGGTAATAGGAAAGAAATGATCAAACTTTAAACGACCTATAAATAACGAGCTGAAGCTTCATATTTTTCCAACTAGTCAAGTCTAAGCTTTAAATTTGGCTTGTTTAAATAATTGTGTCAAGCTTGAGCATCACATTTGCAAGCCAAGTCTGAACTTTAAACTTTAAGTGTTCAGCTTTACTTTACTAGTTTACATGTCCAAATAGTAAAATAGTAAACTTTAAGGCAATTGTAGAAAATTTGTACTGTGGGTTCAAAATATGGTTAGTTTTTCTATGTAGATTCTTTAAAAATTGGGTAAAAATTTGTTGTTATGTACATTCTGCAAATATATTATTAGCTGGTTCAAGTAAATAATATACTGCTTTTTTACCATAAAAAGAAAAATTATTGATGTTTCCAGAGGTTAGTAAGTGTTAATGCGCATATATATTTGACTGTGGAATATTTAGCCTGGATTAGAAATTTGAATAAATTAATATCATGTTTGTTATAATGAGCTGGAGAATATATAGAATGGAAAAGAATTCTTATGATGATGCGTTGATACTCATAATTCAACATTGACACTTACCAGACTTTTTGTTAACATTTTATTTTATTTATTGAAGAAAATAACATTTTACATTATTTTAGGATGGAAACAATCATTAACTTATATATGTAGAATTCAGAATTTATTCTTTTAAAAATTCAAGCTGCTGTTTTTCTTATTGCAGATTGTGTACACTACTGTTTGCTTGGATGATGTTCCTAGTGAACCATCTGACTTTTTCCCCCTTTCTGTTCATTATCAAGAGCGATTTTCAGCAGCTGGTCGTACTAGGTATGACATATACATTTCTGTTTCCAGATTTCTTTTTACTTATTGCAGGATTCTTTTTATTTAGTTGTTTAGTACTTCAATTTACAATGTTTCAGTGGAGGGTTTTTTAAGCGAGAAGGAAAGACAAGGGACCATGAGGTACTGCTTTTCTAGTCATCAACTCTGGCTTTACAGTAATGTCAATTGACGAATGATCTTATCCTGGACACCCATCTTAAATTTCAACAATTTGTGACTTATATTGCGCTTTGCTTTCCTCTCTTTGCTTTTGACATTCACTTTTACTTACACGGTCAAAATTATTGATAGAAATCTGATACACTGATTTGTTATTATGAATAGGGTGAAAGATACAAGATGAATACGAGACTTTGTTAACATAAGGCTATATACAGAGCTTAGTTACAAGTTAGCTGTAGCTGTCTAATAGAACAGTTACACTCGCCAACAGTACTACTGCTGTAACAAAAAACAACTGTCTAACTAAAACAAAAATACTGGCATACTCAATACATGTCAAACAGAGTATTAGACTCACAATTATGATCAACACTTGCATTCTAGTTTCCAATCAACAAAATAGCAAAATGTGGAGAGACTGGAATGTGTTGTTATTTTGCTTTTGCTTGAGGAGGACCCATTGTTCTCCTTGTTATGTAAAAATAAATACCAACAAAAGCCTTACCATTGTTTAAGGTTAGCTATGTAACTTTTTTACATAAAAGTAAATAATAGAGGAAATTCAGTCAAATTATACTTAAAATAAATAAAGATGCTTATGGATACCGAATCCATATATTTTTATTATTTGTATTCATGACGATGACTAATGTCTACTTTTGTAGTTTTCCATGCACTTATACAATAGATAAAGTACTTCTATCTTTTATAACAGCCTCATTGGAAAACTTCGAATAATTTTGTTTAGGAAGAAACAAATTCTTTTATATACCCGTTATTCCTTTGAGGAAAAAGGTGGAGCCTTGTTCTTATTGCAAGCCATTATTTATTTCAGTTAGATGTTTTGTTCTCTAATTTGTGCTTGGTTTCTTCTCTAGTTTTTATGTCAAACTATAGGGAAGAGAGAAACATTGAGCGGATTCCATGTGTTTCTTAGACAACACGAATGCTTCTTTTATATTGGGAAAAGGAAATCAATACAATAAATAGAGGGGATTTGATATCATCTAATCACAAAGATATGATACGAGAATAAATAAAAATATTCCTAATGAGTACATGTATAATTTATTCCAAGAACATTTAATTGACCTTCTAAATTGCGTGCTTATAATGCTGAAGAATTTGACAGATAAAGTAAACACTTCTTATTTTTCTTTCATGAGGACAATCCATGTGACATGGATATAGTCATCAATAAATGTGACAAGCAATTTAGCACTAGGTATACTAGAATTTGATGAAGGCATCCGAAACATCAAAATGGACCAAATCAAAAAAGGATGAACACTTTTTTTGTTACTAGGCGGATGTGGCTTGATGGTGCTTTGCAAATTGACATATATCATGCTTGAGTGACTCAACGAACTTGTTAGAAAATGAAGAAGGAGACATAGACCTTAGAACTTAAAAAGATAGATTTTCGAGATGATAGTAGAGAAGCCAAATTTGAGAAGATTGTAAAGCAGGGCAAGACTGGAGACAGGAGGTAGCCATTTGTCTATGGATACTATCTTTGGTTCCCAAGTCTTCAAGGATGAAGCCTGATACGAAATTACTTAATAAGCCTTCCTTGAGGCTGACGTTTTAGTTTTGCCAGACAAATGAGACGACGACGATGTGATAGTGCAATGAAACAAGAACTGGATGTACTTTAAGCAGCCCAAATATGCATAGGAAATGGGTGCACTGCAGATAAAGAGGCCATGCTGCTGATGGAAGATACATCTTGCAATTTATGTAAGAGAGGCTGCTCAGAGGCCAAATAAACCCCTATGAAGCATGTATTTTATGTGTTGAATCCGGAAGTCCAAATAAACCCCTGTTAAGCATGTATTTCATGTGTGGAAGCTGGAAAGCGTGATTGAATTTCTTATGGGCTTGGCATGATGAGTCTGAAAAGCCACTTGAAGAAGTTGTGTCAATCATAGACCTCCCACTAGGTGGGCCTATAGAAGGAGGAAGCCAAGCAATACAATTGGGCCGGGGCTCCATGAAAATAACAAATAAAATTGAAGGAAAAGGGGGGGTGGGGTGCGCACTTAATCAGTGTGTAATTGGTTGGGAGGCTCTAAAACACCTAGTGATCTTATACAGTTCCTTTCATTTTTTTTGTTTCTCAGTCTTTCTTCTTTCATCTCTGTTTGGGAATGTTTCCCTGGATATGATCATCGATAGATTGGCTCTCTTTACTGAAATCTTTGTATAGATTTAACCAGTTATATCATTATGTACTATGAGTTGGTGGTTGGGAAGTTTCTAAGCATTTTTAACCGATTCAACTTCACTTAATATTGGCTTTTATGTATTATTTACAAGTTGGATGAAATTTCTTCTACAATATATTTTACGGAGAAGGCGACATCTTATTTATATAATGTTTTGTTATATGTAAAAGGTTTTGTTTTTAATTCTTGTCCTTAACTTTTCATCGGCATGTGCTGCTCGCAGGTTCTTATTTGTAGATTAATTGATAGGCCTCTACGTCCTACTATGCCAAAGGGATTCTATCATGAAACTCAAATATTATCTTGGGTATTGTCCTTATAATTTTTCTTCTTAAAATTCTGTTGTTAGTGTCTACTTCAATTGTTCTGCGTACTACCTGTGCTTTTATGTACTCATGGTCCAAATTTATTGACTTGGGGGATAGAACTGCGGTTAAAAGAGTCCAACAATTATATTACAAAATATTTGAAAGATATAACATCCATTGACATTACTAAATTTCAAGAAAAATATCAGATAAGAAGTTAATTTTTTCTTCGAATTGACTCAATTTATATATTTAAATAAATTATCAATAATTTTAAAAGTTGTGAAAATGGAGATCTTACCTAGGAATGGAAAGTAGGGAAAAGTATGCAAACCATGGGATTACAACACTAGATAATGAAATTCTACCCCTCTGGATCCATTATTTTTTGAAAATGCACTAGTAGGTCACATGCTTCTCATGAGTCACAAACTCACCTCAGCTAAGGTTCCAAGTTAACAACCCAAATATAAAAGGCAAACTTTTTTACAATGCACGAAGCTAAAACAACAAAAGAAAAAGTCCAGTGAGAGTAGTCAATTGTGTGCATTCACACCAGTGCAGCACACCCTTACGGGGAAGGTTGCATCACATTGGACCTTGGGGTTGCAGTCGTTGCATGACAAAAAATCACAAGAGATCCTTTTTTGGAGGTCTTTGCTGTGATTTATGTTTATCGTAAGGGACTCAATTTCAGCCCTGAAAATGGTATTTGTTTGTCTTTTATTAATGGTAACTTTCTCTTTTCACCTATAACGCACTGTTTTCTTTCCCCATCTTTAGCAAATCAGCCCTCCTTCCTGCAATTTGCTGCTCAACTTCCCTAGTTTTGCCTTCAACTTTTGACAATGTTTCTGACAATGAATTTGATTACCTTTCTGGTAGTGCTTCCAGTACCAATTCCTAGCTGACATGCAACTTCCAACCAAACCTGTATTCTTTTTTCTTTTTGGTTCAACTACAATGGCTTCATCCAGCCAATCACCCACTTGAAAAGGATTAATCTAAATGAGAGAAGATTTATTCAATTGATTAATTCCGAACAGTACCTCAACCTCTATATTTAGAGAGTTCTAACTCTAGAGTAATGTTTAAAATGAGATTTCTAGAATCTTCTAACAACTTCTAGTAGTACATTTAATATGCATGATCCTAATTGAGGGTTGTTATTAAAACCTCTTGTAAAGCAAAGGTTTGCCCCCTCTCTAGTCGTGAATACCTAATATGCATGATCCTCCTCGTTGTGATGCATTAGCATTACTATTTTTATTTAAAAAATTATACGTCATGTACTAATAATCTACTTGTGTTTAAAATAATAGCCATCCCACTAGTATTTTCTCCTTGTAGTGGTTTTTGAAGGCAGCCTCTCCATGCCACTTGCTGCATTTGACTACTAAGTCCAAATCTATATATCTCAAGCAAGCCATTAAAACCATGATTGTGATGGCCATCATTGTCCCTTTTGATCTTTATCTTCTTCAATATTCTTACAAAGTGGCTTAGGTTTAACTCAACTCTACAAACTTGGTTTGTAAGGTTGGTAATGCCCTATGTATATTCTGTATTTTCACACGATCTCTGGTCAATGTAGGGAAATACTCCCTCACATCCAATACTATTATGCGTGGTACATGTATAACACAGTGACTAGTCCTTTTAATAGATTTAGGATAGCCTCTGACACTCCTACGGTATTGTCATTTCTTAGTGAAAGTATTCCTTACCGTCCGGTATCCACTCTAGTTACACTTACGTTCAAATAAAGGAATTGAGTAAATCTCTACACATGTATAGCAAATTTTGGAGCTCTGGATGTTCATCCCACAATACTTAGACCATTGCACCAGACTTTTAGTTTTAACTCCAGCCATGACCACTACTAGACTGCAAAATACTTTCATTGATCCTTGAAATCTTCTAGTTTCAAGCTTGATTATTTCTTCAACAATCACTTCCACACAATATCACATATTTTAAAGTTGTTGTAAGTTTCTCTTAAGCTCAAGGAATACCATTTTGTCATAGACACTCATCCCTTTTGTTTAATCATTTTACAAAATTTATAGATAGATGGTTGTGGTAAAACATTAACTTTTATTATTATTTCCTTGCTGGCTTCAAAGTAGGTTTTAGGAAATACCATATGTTGAAAATCGCATACCTGTAAATGTCCTAGGCAATAACTGTGATAAGCAGGACCGCCATCGCCCTTTGCTTTGTTCTTTATCAGTTAACAAATTAATGATGTTTATTTCATTACTCTGCTGTAATGAAATGATGTACTTGTCATGCTTTTGTTCATTTTTATTTGGTGTATTATAATGACTGTACCTTACGGAAATTTCACATGCTTTTTGTCTACTGTAAATTGATGATTTTAGGTTTTGAGCTATGATGGACTGCACTCCCCTGATTCTTTGGCTGTCACTGCAGCTGGTATAGCAGTGTAAGTTGGTCATTCTGTTTACTGGCACCTGAAGGACATTAGACCCCATGTGAAATGCTATTTTTATTCCTATTTAAATTATTAAAAACTTTTCTTACCCTAATTTTTGTGTGCCAATACATAATACTGATGATAATTCAATGAAAGGGGAAATAAATAAAAGAAGAAAGGACGATGAGATGGTGTGATAATCCAATAAATGATGTAAAAATAAGGCATGTATGCATTATGACACAGATACACGGACGTGGTCCTGAGATATTTTTGTCACATGCATTATGCTATCTAAACATGCTCACTAGCACTCTTTGTATCTGTTTGTCGAAGATCACATCAATTAGAGGTATGGTCAAATTATAATATATTGGTGAGGACTACCCTTGTTTTAGAAACAGTTTTTGTAGGGTTGTAATATGTCTAAAGTCACATTTAATACTATTAATTTTAATCATTAAATTTCCAGTGCACTTTCAGAAGTACCAATGTCAAAAGCAGTTGCTGGGGTTCGTGTTGGTCTTGTTGGTGATAAGTATATAGTAAATCCTACAACTAAGGAGATGGAACACTCTGAATTGGACCTCTTGCTGGCTGGCACAGATGGTGCAATACTGATGATAGAGGTAAAACATTGTCCTTTCTTGTGATCATGATAGGAATACCAATATACTAATAGAGCATGTTAGATAATTATTTGTAACTTGCTTGCAATAGAAAATCATGCTTGTATAGCTATCCTAGTATTTTGGAAATAGAAAATAGAAGATTCTGTGAAGGTCATAGATATTATCTTACTCTTCATGCAATACAACTATTTGTTCTGTATATATTTTTCCGTTAGTGTCTTTTCCTAGTTATTATGATAAACTCAGTCTCAAAGGATGAGCCGAGGCAAATAATATGGTAAATAGCTTGCCATGATTTGGTACCAGAATACATATACAAGAATGCCAGTATCCTCATTCCTGCACTTGAATAAATAAGATGGAGAAAGCACCGTGTGTTCAACCTACACTCTTGTACCTTTTATTGATATATATATATAAGGTGAGAAACTTACCTTAAATCCTAACCCTAAAACTGGGGGTACATACAAAAGAAATAACAATAAAACAAGATTACATTTCAACACATTTTTTTGCAACCTGCCTGCTGATTTGTGATCTTAATAATTTACTTAGACTGCTAATTGGTTGGAAGTGATTCAGAGTTCTAGATTTGTCTCCTTTGCACATTCTCTTTGGGTTTCAACTTGACATATAAGTAGATTATCACAGATAAAGACCACCTGTGAACTGCAAAATGAAGAGGCTTCCAGGAGGGCCAGCAGAGTTACCCTTCAGGATATTTATTTTGAAGCAAATTTAATGGTGAAAACAGATGGTAGATGAAGTTTTATGTCATTAAGATCAAATAATGGAACCCCTAATTAACATATTTGTAATCCTTATCCAAATCAAGTACTTGCAATCTCAACAATTATTTTTACTTCACCCGCAGCTGTCAGTAGAGAACAGATTTCAAAATTTTTCCTGCCCTTCTAATTCGCCAGTATTTTGAAAGCCGAGACCTTTCACCACTTTCAGCTGTCTTAGAGTCAAATTGCAGGAATGTGCATTGTTGGTATAAAATAATAATAATGAAATCATATCAATGCTGAATCTAAGATATGTTGAATGTGAATAATGATTCTGGAAACTCTTATGGCTGTACTTTTATGCTGGCTTAACTGGTATATATATATATTCATTGCAGGGCTATAGCAATTTTATTTCAGAAGAAAAGTTACTCAGGGCTGTGGAAGTTGGTCAGGTTATTATCTTATAGTAGTACTACGTAGATAAGCTTATGAAACCCATTGTTTCTTAAATTATTATTTGCGCTGCATCATGCAAGACACTAATTTGTGGCCATTTGATGTAGAGCACTGAAAGCAAAGAGTCTCCACAGAGGATTTCGATCTTCATAATTGTCGTCGTTATCAACTTCTTACAAATTTACCAATTTGAAAATATTTCAAAACAACCTTTTTGCAGTCTACGTCTATCTGTGTTATTAAAAACTTCAATTCATTTTCCATGACTATTATTGCTTTGAGCATATGAATATTTCACTAGGAAAGCTAATATAGTGCAAGAGTAAGCTACTTGCCTCCATAGCAGGTTTTTAGTTATAGTGGAATTGTAATGTTTACTGTTTACACATTTCCATCTTTGTGTGATCTGTTTTCTTTGATAGTTTATGAATTGTATTATATTTTTCCTGTTGTTCACTGTCAGGATGCAGTACGAGCAATCTGTAATGAGGTAGAAGCTTTGGTTAAGAAGTGTGGGAAGCCAAAGATGTTGGATGCCATCAAGTTACCTCCTCCTGAACTTTATCAACATGTTGAAGTATACTCCTTGCTATCCTTTATCATTTTCTGCTATTAGTTTTAGTCGAAAACTTTAGAATTATTCCTGATCTGTGAATGCCTATCTAAGGACTTGTTATTCTCCCCCTAACATTTCCTACATTACTTGACAATTCCTCTATAGTTTGTATATTACATCATTTCGTTGTTTGTTTGGACAATAGTACTTCACAAGATTAATGCTATTGACTTTACGTGGGTGGGAACAGTGGCCAACAATAGGACAAATAACAAAAATTAGAAATTAATCAGAGACTGAAAAAAAGAATACTGAAATCAAACTGCAATATCTCAGCCAAATTTGGGGTTTCTAAGAAGTTGAACGACTCTGTTGGAAATATAGAGTTGAGTTTAGGTAGGGTATATGAAGAAAGGAAGCTCTCAATATCAATGTTGCAAAACTTGAGAATCGTAAGAGGACAAGGGGATAAAAAATGGTAACTTGAGGATTGTAACTCGACTTGTAAGAGTTACTAGTTTATAAAGAATTATATTCATCAACATTTGTGTGCATTAACAATAATATAGATTACCAAAATAACTCATACATAATAATAAGTCCTTAAGTAGTAAGATTCAATACATAACTAAAAATAAGTTCATAATTAATAAAATGTTTGTGCATAAAACAACTAATAAATTCATAAATGATTAATACAAACAAACTATCCAAGAAAATTCTTCATATTAAACGCAGGATAGTCTTGGTCCTTCTCGACATGATCTTCATTTTATTAATGTCATCTCCATGACCTTCATCATTATCAGCAATTAGAGGAACATCCAAATCATCATATAGTGCAGCAACACCACCTTTACTAGCACCTTTATATTCTCGAACTTCAACTAAGATGTATTTGTCTGAAACATCTAAACTTGAATTTGCTTTCGTCTCCTTCATAGTCCATTCATCATTAGAATCTTGTGTTCCTAACATCCTTCTTTCAACCTTGACTGAGCCATCACAAACGCCACAACATTCATGGTGTTTTGCTGTAAACAATTTCTTTTCTTGGTGTGGACCTAAATAAATATAAAATTAATTAACACATCATCTTAGCCTCTCAAACATAAATATAAAATCAATTTCATATTTCATAAATTTAAATTCTTACTCTCAAAAGCACTCTAATTACACTCACAACCAGATGAATTATAAGTCAAACCCAATACTCTAATTGCAAATATTTATAATTCTGGATGTTCATCCCATATGATTCCCACTATTGTGATGGAGTTTTGGTTTTTAGTGTATGTTGAGCTATCAGACTACAAGTAAATCCAGACTTGCTCTTGAAACTTTCTATTTGAGTATGAATCTTACTGATCTCATCAATATCTCCTACCAACTTATCTAAAGTATCATACATTCTACGTTGCACCCCATAATCAACTTTAAACACAACATCATAGTGCAACATGGGATTAAGGTCTTGCAACATACAATTACCTATACAATTGGCTGTCCCGTCTTTGATAAATAATTTCCCAAAGGTGAGTGTAGCTAAGTAAGATAAAAATAAATAAATTAATCTCCAAACAAATTAGAAAAATTTCTCATTTGAATATGCTATGCACAACACCTAGGCGAAGAACACCCTTCATGCAATAAAAATTATTTTCCGAAATTCCTTACCCAATATCAAATTTTCCACAAATCCTCCATCTCTAGTCTTTACAAATTGACCAGATTGCTACTGCTTGGATACGAACATTCTAGTAAGTGATTTTTTATTTTCGTTCAAGCATCAGAAAATAAAAAAAGAAGTGGAAAAATAAGTATTGGTTAGCCTTATCAAATCTATCCCTTTAGTATAGTTGTGCAACAAGAAAATAAGATCACTTCGTGACGTAGATTATGATTTTCTTACCATTAGCTATTGTGTCATGATGGAATGCTATTTTCTTCTCATAATCTTCCAATATTAAATCAATGCAGTGGGACGAGGTGTCTAATATAACTTTTGTCTTCTTGCATTAACAATTCTTCATTGCCTTGTAATTTGTTCCATTATCAATTACAATTTGGATGGCATTCTGTTCCCCAACCTCCTCAACTACATCATCCATTATCTTGAAATTTTTTTAGTTGTCTTGCATGGGTCAGAAGTGTCAATAGACTTCAAAAAGAAATTCCTTTTGGACTATTTACCAAAAAATTAAGTATTGTCCTTTCTCTCTTATCAGTCCATCCATCTGTCATTCTTGTGCACCCATTTTTCTTTCAAAATAGTTTATGTTCTTCGAAGAACAGATTGGTCTTTTGTACTTCTTAAGAAGTAGACTTTAAGACTAACTCAATCTTACAAAATCGGCTTATATGATGAGGTTTATACCTACTACTAAACTATTGAAAGGCCTTATCTCTAGTCAATGTGGGATCTCCAATACTCTATTCACATCGAGATTCTCCAACTTGTGTGCAAGACTATATATTTAAGAGTGCCCGATAACAGTCCAATAGGCCCGACAACTTTGTTAAGATAGATTCTGATAGCATCTTAAGATGTACACTTTAAGTCTAACTTAACCTTACAAAACTGACTTATAAGATAAGGTTTGGCCTCACTTATAAACTATTGGAATACCTTATCTCTAGTCAATGTGAGATCTCCAACAATACCTATTGCTTCAAATATTTCACCCTAATTTCATAGTGTGATGGTGGCTTAAATCTGACACCATGTTTGGCAACCAACTCAAACATCCTCTTGAAGTCTTCACTCTTTACTGCATTAAATGGAATAGTATTGTTGTAGAAAAGTAGAGCAATTTCTTGACTTACATCCTCCCTCTCAATTCTCTTGAAAATGGTATTGATAGTAGTTTGAGTGTCCCTTTTCTAGCATTTTTTGAATCACCCATACTACTATCCCACAAGCCTTCTCTAGATATAGCTATGGTGTTGTTGTGGTCAGGTGCTCTGCCTTGAAATAAGTTGGGTCCTTGAATTTGACCTCATTCCAAAAATAATTCCTCCACTTGTGTAACTTGTGTCATACTGAAAATTGGCCATTGAAACTCAAGCTGAGATTCTTGGATGAGTTTGAAAGGACACAGTACCATTTATATACTTCTCTGGACTCAGGCCAGAGTTATTACTTTCATAATGTCATCGGGATCATGCAATTGTGCTCTGCGTTTCACTTCAGACTTCACCCTCCTTCTCCACACTGTTCTTCTAAAATCTCTAGCATGTTGTGTTACTTTTATCTGGTATGAAGTTTTATTGTGTTTTTTTGCTTATTTGTTGCTATTGGTAGTTTCTTGCATGTCCTTGTATGAGAGGACTACACTTTTACTTTATGAATCTTTGTTAGACAAGATAATTGAAGACTTCATTAAATAGTTTTTTGAATAGTTGTTGGATAGAAACTGAAGTGCGAGGAATGTGCAGGAAATTGCTGGTGATGAGATAGTAAAAATTCTTCAGATTAAAAACAAAATACCCAGAAGAAAAGCCCTTTCGTCATTAGAAGAAAAGGTTCTGAATATACTCACAGAAATTGGGTTTATCTCAAATGACTCAAAACTGAGGAGTAATTCGGAGACTATTGCAGAGATTCTTGAGGATGAGGATGAAGATGAGGAAGTAATTGTTGATGGTGAAGTTGATGAAGGTGATGTTCATATAAAGCTTACTTCACACAAACCAGCACTTTTAGTAAGTACTGTGCACATTTCTAAATTTTTTTCCCTAATTTTTTGAAATGTATTGTTAAGTGATGCATATATGGTTAACTTAGGCTCAGTGCTCTCAGTTCATATTTATTTTTTATGGCCATCTCTTAGGCATAGATGCAAACAGACTGGATTGCTCAAATAAGTTGATTTTCTTTTGCTTAAATGATTTCTTTTGGTAAAACTGTACTAGCAAATACTTTTGTTATTTCTTCTCTGCTTGTATGCTGGAAGTTCCTCATCTTATCTGTTGATTAAAGGATTACTAAAATTTCTGAAAGGATGATTGCCAATAGGGGTTCTTTAGGGATTCTGAATCTGAATATGTTAGTGACTTGATTTATGAAAGAAATTAGAAGGCTACTACTGCTAAAAAGTTGTCTGAAACATAACTCTTTCCAATCTTTCTGTTAAGGAATTTATTAAAATCGTTCATGATTTCTCCCTAAAATTTGTAATGTGTTGTAAGAGAACTTTGCAAACCAGAAAAGTGTAGTTGAATGTGTGGATCTATCTGTCTACGAAGTATTGAAGGATTTTTACACTTAAATTTTAATAACTAAACTTAGCTTGCATTGCGATGAAAGCTTCTCTTCTCTCGGCTGGATACATGAGGATTTGCTTTCCCCAGCTTCAGCAATCCTAGATTGAAATGTGTCCAACAATCTATTATTTCACTCAGAGTTGACAGACACCCAAAGAAGTGCTCACATTGCTTCTTCTACTGGTGTATAGATTTCCCCTCTCTGGTACTCTGCTTGTAATTGTTTTAGCTGAAATACAATTGTCAGTGCAGAAGAATTGGCCAGCTTTGTTACATGCTTTACCCCTTGGGTTTTGTTTTCCTTAAATTTCTCTGTTTATGATAATACCCTACCGTGTGGTATTATTTTCTCTGTTATAATGTCTTTATTTAGACCTCCCCCCAAGAACTGTGACAAAAAAGGGATATTACTCGTGTTATATTTTCCTTGTTTTGTGTATGCACTATCTTACTCTAGGTCAATCTTTCTGGCAATTGACATTGTTCTTCATAGTTTATTTTTGTGTATTTGAATTGTTTACTGTTTATACTTTGTTCCTTGATTCATGTAGAGATCATGCCTTGCTCTCTTGTATACCTGTTTTTATGAATCCATTTGGTTTTACTATTTAACATTATCTATATCTTTTCCCTCTACAGTTTTCTGAGGTAGATGTCAAGTTGGTATTTAAGGAAGTTACATCCAAATTTTGGAGGAAGCGCATAGTAGAGGTATGAATACTTATAATGAAACAATTGAGATTACAATCCAACATAACATTATGTGTGATTTTTGCTGTCGTTGGGAGAGTTCTGTCAAATAGTCTGAGTTTCTGTTTTCTTCATAATGGAAAAAAAAACTCTTACATTGGTGTTGAAAGTTTTAGTTATGAGCCAAAGAGAATATTCTAATAGTTGTGGCAAACACATCTGTTAGTCTTTGTGGAAGCACAAATGGAACATGTATTCCTTCAAGAGAGTCTTAACGGAGTTGCTGTTCTCAACTATTGAAATTTAAACTTGTGATATTATTCCATTCCATGCTATAAAAATGCATTAATCATTTCAATGGGCAATTAGGTACGAAGTGGCTAGCTATTTATCATGAATTTACTATAGCAAACACAAATGCATTTGATATAAAATTAGTTGTTGGCGTACATGTTAAATAGCTTAAACAATTGGTGACATTGTATTAGACTGAAATGTCATGTTTCATGTAAAACTTTTCCAAGTCATGGGGCTAGCTTATTAAGCTTTAGTTTGAGTTGGTCCTAATAAACAAAATGCATCATCAAGTGAATATATTTTTAAATATTGTTAAAAATATGATTTGATTGCATTAAATAGGGAAATGTGGTATGATTTGATTACATCAAATGGAGAAATATGATATGATTTGATCACATGAAATAGGGAAATATCTTAGCAAATATTCTCCAATATTAGTTTCGATTTTGTTTCTTATTACTGCTTCTCTTCATTATAAGAGTACTCACGTGTGTACAGGACGCACAATTTAAAAGAAAAAATCCTTTCTATATGGTATCATAGTGGTTCTGTCCTCTATGACTTGCTTTGACACTATTTCATTACTTAGTTACCTAAACAAAAAGAAAAAAAAATGCAGCTCTAATTACTGATCTCTTCTACCAGGTCTAATATTTTGTGCCACTTTGATTCGTAGATGTTGTTCACTGACTTTGTCTCTCTAACTTTATTCCCCTCTCTAAAATACCCCTTGCATTATTTTTTCTCCCCAGCCGCCCTTCCAAGCACTTTTGCTCCCAAGCAACTGCTCTGCTTTCTGCCAGCTTGCATGCCCTCAAGCAATTTTACTCTGTCAGATGTCTTGCTATCTAAGCAATATTTCTCTTCAGAACTATTGCACTCTTCAAATACTTTTGCTCTTCGGCAACTGCCATGCTCATTTTACCATTTTAGCTCTCGAGAAGCTATCAAACTCTTTAAGCAGTTTTTCTCTTCAGAAGTTGATGTGCCGCCCAAGCCTCTTTTTCTCTCCAGCCATTGCGTCCTTCAACCTAATGCTACCCAGCAATCTACCCTTCTCTGGTTACCACCTTGTTGCCTGACTCTTGGCCAACCACCAATATGTTCTGTTAGTTTCTCAACAATCTTCGCACACCTGCACCAAATTGATCCGTTAAGCTTTGCCATTATTGACTTTGTTAGCTCCAGCAACCAATTGACTGACAAGTTCACCAAGTCTCTCAAGTGCTTTTGTTGTGATAATATTTTTTGTAACAAGCTTGACTCATGATACATATGATCTAGATTGGGGAGTGTTAAAGGTATGATTTCATACATTAAATAGGAAAATGTGATATGATTTGATTACATCAAATAGGGAAATATCTTAACAAATATTCCTACCATTAGTTAAAGGTATTATAAATAAGAGCATCCATGAGTGTACAAGACACAATTATAAGTAAATCCTTTCAATATATACACGAAGTCAGACTTACCCTTTAATTAAAATTGAAAAATTTAAATTGCTTCATAAATGGAAATGTACGACAGTTCTTAATCCATAATCATAACAATCTGCCTCCTGGTAGTTACTGCATACTAAATTCTGAATATTAATGTCATAATAAATGCCATAGTCACTGTCTCATGGAAGTTATTGCATTCTATGTCCAGCCAGTAGTAAACTTTGCAAATGGATGGTATTTTGTACTTTGTATCCTCTGCTTGTATTTTGTTTTCAGCTTTGTCTAGGTCTTGGTATCTTCCATTGACATACTGTCTAATATGGAATTAATATTTACATCAGAGATGTTCAAATAACTTTTTTGTTCTTCATTTCCTGTTTCTACCATTAGAAGATAATGCAGTGGCATCGCTTTTTGCAATATATTTGGATGCTAAAATAGCAGATAAACCTATCTGTAGTGGCTGTATGGGGATGCTTTAATGCAACACTTTTTTTTATGGGTGCTGTTTGCATCCTTTGAAAAACAGAGCGATGTAGCTCATTTCTAGATTTGAAAGTGCCTTCTAAGACTTGTTTACTATTTAGCTTACTTCAAACTAAAAAATATGGTAAAAGGGCTGAAGAGATCGATTATCTCTTAGCTGAACTGGACAAGGTGTTCGTTCTAAAAAAAATGATAAAGGAGAGACAACGGCGGAGCATAATGGTGGACAGCAATGGTCAACTGCAAAACAAGCATAGGGGGATCGATCCCCTCCCTCTGGTGCCAACTTAAGACTGAGAATATGATAAAAGGGGCTTTAGAGATTCATTGTCTCTTAGCTGATTCATGTTTTTAACAAAAGAAATTACATCTGGAATACCTAGAGTGTACAAGGAAAAGGCTATATTTGGGTCATTAGTGTTATTAACCAAAACAATTTTAGGACAGACTGCATAACCTATCTAAAGTTAAGTTATATAATCAAGATAAATTATTCTAACAAATTTATTGAGTTTACAACTAGTTCCTAGGATTTCTTTATGACAAAGTATTTTAAGCAATTAACTTGCCCTTGTATATACTATACTTTCTAAATTTCTACTTATGAAACATGTTACAAAACAATTCTTGTACTTCCTTTTAATCTTAATATTTTGGGTTAAGTTTCCTTGTCAAAAAGGATGTAGCAATTTTTTTATAATTTTGTAAATTTAACTTAATGTAATTGAGACAATAATGTTGCAGTCCCTAATAACTTGTTGGCTTGATGAATTACCAAACTTAATGAATCCATGCTTATTGATTTATTTTCTATATGCTACAGGGGGGGAAGAGGAGCGATGGGCGAACACCTGATGGAATACGTCCAATCAACTCTAGATGTGGCCTATTACCTAGAGCACATGGGAGTGCTCTTTTTACAAGAGGCGAAACACAGGTCTGAACCAACTTTATTTGTTTACAAGTTTATGCTTTGGATGATGTATGTAGGTGTCTATTGATGCTTGTGCAGTCTCGTCATCTCTTTTAGTTTGTTTGTTAGTTTTATTAGAAGGGATATATAATGAACAAATACAAAGGAGGAACAGAACTAATAATATTGACTCTTTGGATCTTTATCACAAGTAATTGGAACTATATATAGAAGGATAAAATTCTATATTTTCAAAGCCTTACTGGTGACGGAATAGTATGTTATCTTTTATTTCTAAGGTTTTCCATGTATAAACTGCTACTCTTAATTGCTGCCCGAACAAAAAATAGCCACCTTGGGAAGAGTTATTTTCTCTAAATGCTCTTCAAGAATGCTACACACTTCAGTTGTGACTTTATTGTTTCAAGAAGCTTCTACTAGCAGAAACATGATTTTTTCATTGACTTTACCTAATATCATAAAAGTATGATTCTTCATTATCAATTTTGGGTCTGGTCTCTAGTCTTGCATGTTGCCCCATTTTTGCAATTTAGTGTACTAGGAACCTCGCATGATTATTAAAAGAAACCATATAATTTTTTACTTTGTACTTTATTATTAGTTTCTGTACTTGTAAGTGATACTTATATCTGCATCTTAACCTGAGTGATTAATCGGCTTTATCTGGTTGGCAGTCACTAGCAGTTGTTACACTTGGGGATAAACAAATGGCACAAAGAATAGATGGACTTGACGGTGATGATGAATTAAAGAGGTTCTATTTACAGGTCTCTTTAAAATTTGGCTACTTTTATGTTCTCTTATATTTTTGTGGATGTTACCTATTCTGAGTAATTTGAGCATATTTGAAAAAACACAACTAGACTTGCTGGCTCGACCTTTGAATTGTGGTGTTTATCAGTTTGGATTAACTCAAGAATCCAAATCGAATCAATTAAATTGGACCCAAGCCAAAATAAAGGAATCAAATCTGATAGCTATTAATTCAGGTATCAGATTTGTTATTTACAAATATGATAAATACAAACCAAACCAATGCTGTGATTTTTTTATATTATTAATTAACTACTGTGCTTGGAGCTTTATGGTATAATCTTCTATAATTATATATTTTTACTATTGTTTAGTTGATGTAACCAAATTACAATAAAATATATTTTTTACACATTTTAATAATAGAATTATTGTGAATTTTTGGATAATATTACTTTTTTCAAAACATGATTTTGCACATTTGTAAATTACGGAATCTAATTGATATAAATGGAATCAACTCATTCTTGATCAGGTTGGTTTGGTTTTGAATTGTGCTAAAAAAATTTGAAAAACTTGTAAGCTTTGAATTGTGATAAATTATTGAAAAATTGGAAGCTTGAATTCTGCTAAAAAAATTGTAAAATTTAAACCAAGGAAAACTGATTGGTTTAAATTTCATTTTTCTCTAAATCTAATTCAAACCGAGCCATGAGCACCCTACTTGTGCCTGTTGTTTGTCTAGCTTAGTGCATTATTAAAATTGTAGATGCCAAAAGCCAAGATAAACACACTGAACTGGTATTGATCATAAATACCTGCTGAAGACAGGAGCAACAAACTTTTGTCTCCTTTAGTTAAGTAGACATGGGGGCAACTGCTAAGCCACTTGGTACTGCTGGGGTTATTGTTGTGGTTGTGTATTTTTTTTTATGCTCACTGAAAAGTTGCTCGAGTTACTGGAAAAGTCAACATAAAGATATGATACTTTGTAAATAAGTAGATATGTATAGCTAAGATTCGAGATATGATTAGATACTTTGGGCAAATATGTAAAGCTAAAATTAGTTATTACTCTTTATTTAGATTCCTTATTTTGTATTCTTTCTTGATCATTATAAATAGAGAATCATGAGTGTTTAGATACATTTATAAATCCTATATCTCCCTTTGATCTGCCAGAAAATATGGCAGAATATTAATACCTGTTATTTTTGTTTAGCTCTATCTTGTTAGCTGTCTGTTATTCTTTTTGTTAGGCTGTTATAGCTTTTGTCATCATGATGGTATAACTGACGCTGCTTTTGCTATAGCTTTCTCTTAGGCTGTTCATATATATATATATAGTGTGGACAAAAAGCTTAGCATCTTTTTTTTCTATACACAGTAATACAATCGTACACTTTCATTTTCTCTCTTTCTCTGTATATCCAATATGGTATCAAGAGTATCAGATCTCGGTTCTTTGCTAAGGATCTTATTCCGTCTATATCATAAATAAACTTCTTGCTGCTCCTCTCACCTTAGATTTGTTATGTTGTTCTTGTTTCAAACCGCACTCGAGTATAACATTCTCAAATTGTTTGGATGTGCCTGTTTCTCAAAATTACAACTCAAACAAGCTCAATTTTGGGTCCCAAGAGTGTCTTTCTCAAGTATTCTTCCCATGCAAACTAGATGTAAATAGACATAATCCAACCTTGTCTTCACCCTACACTTCTCACGCATGCAGGACCTTGTGTACTAAAAAAGAATTTGAGATCAATATGTTTTATATTTTTTCTCCTTAATATCAGATCAGAATGATAATTGTTGTCTACCTCATAAATTTTGTAGTATTCATTTCCTCCTTCATGCGTTGGGGAAGTTGGCCGGATTGGTGCCCCAAGCAGAAGAGAAATTGGTCATGGGATGCTTGCTGAGAGATCCCTTGAACGAATTTTACCTTCTGAAAATGATTTCGCTTACACTATACGTGTTGAGAGTACGATCACAGAAAGCAATGGCTCTTCAAGGTGAGTGTTTTCTTTTTCTTTCCATTTTCAACTTCAAGTTTTCTCTGTTTCTTTGTCAATTGTCCTGTTTATTCTCAAAAAAAAAAAAAAAAAAAATATATGAAGATTGAATGAAAATGTTTGTTCCGTTACACATTTGTTCTGGTATTTATAGTTTAATTTTCAATTAGAGTGATTGCAAGACTTAGGGTCTTCTTGGACAAGCTTCTTCATAAGCCCTTCTAGGAGAGAAAAATAATAAGGGAAAAATGAATTTAATTCTCCATAAGCTAAAATTAGCTCATGCACAAGTTAAAAATAAAAATTTAGAGAAGCTATTTGAGAGAGCTTCTACAAATTAGCTCATGCATAAGCTAATTTTAGCTTATTGAGAAGCTAAGTTCAATTTTTCTTATTTTCTAGTCTATTTTATGGAGAAACTTGTGCAAACTAACTCTAATTTGTGCTAATCAGAAACTAATCTCTAGCCTAATAAAGTAATAACTACTGTTTGATCTAATCTAATCAGCTTGAATACCATTAGTTAAATATTTATAGATGCTCTAAACCTAAATCTAGCACTTGTTTTTTTGCGAGACGGAGCACACACATTGTTGGAAATCAAGTATTACTCTTCCAAGTAGCTTAGTTGTTGTGTTTAGCTTAGTTTGTAACTTAGGAATCAGTAGTACTTATTTATTATCTTTGTAATCATTGTTATTATAAAGGCTAAATGTTACTTTAAATCCTCTATATTTTGATGTTTTTGCGTTTTGACACATTAAGTTTTAAAAGTCTCAATCTGGTAATTATGCTTTTGAAAAGATACAGTTTTGTCATTTTTAACTATAATGTTAAATATGTTAACAAAGTTGGCTGACATGTTTGTTTTTAGAAAGTATAATTTTGGTTACTAAAACATTGAAAAGGTTAACATACACCAAACTTTTTAAAGTTTTTGTTAAAAAGGATTAAAATGAACCTTTTAAAAGCATAAAGTATTAGATTGAGATTTTTAAAACTTAAATGTACCAAAACACAAAAACATCATAATATAAAGGACTAAAAGTAACCTTTAACCTATTATGAATAGATCACACTTCTAAGTGGTGTACTCACGCAGGCAAATTCAGAGATCTGATTCTTTATTCTCACACATCAAATTTATTACAATGTCACTTGAGGATATTTAATATTTGGCTGATTGGAGTTAAAATGCCTACAGTAATATTTCAAGAGGAGGCACTCTTCTATTAAGTACTATGATTTTCAATTGCATTCACTACTATGAGCTTTTCGATAAGTTGCATGATCTCTTCCAGAGGCAAACTTGTGCACTAGCAGGGTAGTTGCCAAGAACACTTCAAGTTAATACTGACCACAATATCTTTGTCTTGGAGTATATGCTCCAAATCCAAGAATTGGTTGATTCTTTTTTACTTTCATTGGCTATTCGGTTTCTCATTATTAGGAACATGTTGATGCTATTCTCGAAGGTCTTCTACAAAACTATATTTTTTGTGATTCCAATCATTTAACGTAAGTATTTTAAATTCTGGAAGTTTCAATTATTTTCCAACTCTTTAGTTGGTGCTTACTCAATCTGGGTTTGTTTCCACTTCATGTATTAATGTTTATGGGAATAATGTTTTTGTTTCTCCTAGCTTAGATTATACGTGGCATCGAGATTGGATCATCCTCATAGTCGTGTTATGAAAATTGTACTACAATGTAGTGTCCTATTTTTCTAACAAGGAAAACAATATATTTTGTTCAACCTGTTGCATGGCAAAGCCCGTCGTCTTCATGCACCTTCTTCCTCTATTTTTTTATTATTCTCCCTCGGAATTAGTTTATAGTGATATGTAGTGTTCCGGTCCCATTCCCTTTTAACAATTATCTCTTCAGGTGCTGGCTCTTCCTCTTTTAATGTTTCTAGAATTGTATGTGAGGATTCTTGAATTCTTGGCACTGGTGCAGTGGACCATATGATTCATTATTCTTCGTACTTGTCACCATATATTTCTCTGTTTCGTAACCACATTACTATTGCTAATGGTACACATGTCCCAATAACTGACCTGACAATATTTCTCTTTTGTCATGTCTCAAAAAATGTCCTTCATGTTCTGAAACTTTTCAATAACCTTTTTTCTGTTCACAAACTTACACATGACCTATGTTGTTTTGTAATTTTCTTTCCCTCATCGTGTCTTCATAGATCTTTAGTTGATGTGAGACTTTTAACACATTTTTTACTTTGCGGCAGTCATTGCACTCTCTAGACAAGTTTGCTATCCTGATGTCGTTGTGTACTCTATGAATTTTGGCTCCTTGGCACCCTTCCACTCGTGGAGCATTTTTTGCGCTCTGGCAACTCTTTGAACATTTGTTGCTCTGAAGTAGCTGCTATGCCCTTGGGACATTTTTTGCTCTCTGGCAGCTGCTGCATCCTCTGACCTTTAATGCAACCTTATGAGTTTCCCCTTCTCTGGCAGCCACTATGTTTCCTGACTCAACCAATTGCCAACATTTGCCAGCAGCTCTTCAGGTGTCGTATTAAAATACCTATCTAGACCGAATCGATGTGTGAAGCTTTGTTAGCTTAAACAACCAACTAGCTGACATGTTGATGACATTTGAAACAAGCTTGATTCATGATATATATGCTTCAGCTGGAGGGAGTGTTAAAGATACGATTTGATTCTATGAAACAAGGAAATATCATATGAATTCATTTCATCAAATAGGGAAATATCTTGGCAATTATTTATCATTATTAATTATTGGTATTGTTCCTTTCCGGTATCTCTTCTTCATTATAAATAAGAATACACATGTGTACAAGTAATCCTCTTAATAGACACACTATACTACTGTTCTTTTCTCTTACATAGCTTTTTAAGTTTCCATGCTTAATTTTAAATTTTTTATTTTATTATAGCATGGCTTCTGTTTGTGGAGGTTGCTTAGCTTTGCAAGATGCTGGGGTTCCTATTAAGTGTTCCATTGCTGGAATTGCAATGGGTATGGTACTGGACACCAAGGAATTTGGTGGGGATGGAACTCCGCTTATTCTGTCTGACATAGTTGGTGCTGAAGATGCATCTGGAGATATGGATTTCAAGGTTGTGATTTACATCATTCAACTTGTGATACTTATTTTTTCACCTGATTATTTGGATGATATTTTGGGAGTTAGCTTGGGTTTCTTCCATGTTTTTGTTTCTAGTTCATTTTTGATACAATAACTCCGAAACAGATGTTTTAACAATGTTAGAACAGAAAATATAGACATTGGCTGAAACTATATGTCTGGGCTACACAACATTGGTTGATTGCATTAAATAAAATAATTACAGGACATTTTATTCCTATACACATGATAGGATATGCCTATAAATAAGATTTTAATATAGATGATTCCAATAAGACAAGCCTACAATTCCAAAGATCCTAATTAAATGAGGAAAAAAATCATAAAACATAAAAGAATAAATCTTATGACACCGTATAGGATACTCTAAAATACGAAAATGATATCATCTTTTATTTCTCATATTTGGTGGAGTTTCTTTGTTGTTGTGAATTGTGTGCTTAATCACACATCTAATTTAAAATCATTCAAAGTATAAATATAGGGAAACCTAATAAAGACTAATAATGGAGAATATTTCTAATTATCAGCTATACATGTTTCTATAATACTAAGATCAAATCATATCTTTTACATTTGCAAACGTTCTCCTTTAAATGGAAGCACACTGAGCATCTAACTTGTAAATAAAAATAAATAATATACAAATTGATCTCCACCTAAAACATTAATAACTGGGAAAAGAAAACTCAAGAATGCTAGAGAAGCCGATCAGAATTGCTAGAAAGATAGCTTATTTGGAATGACTTGAGAAATTTCATCACTAGTAAAACATGGTTTTGTGGAAAAACTGCTAAGTGTTGTAATTGTGAGTTGTACCTGTCTGTATACTTAGGACTCTAGTTATGTGCTTTGATCTTTGCTCTTTGATATACTCATTGTATCAAAATTCTATCAATATAAATAGGAGAAAATATAGGCTGTTTTATTTATCTTTAGTTGTATTAGAGCATGCCAATCCAGTTCTACTATCTCAATCTTGTTCGGCCAAGTATTAGCCACCTTCTGCTGTTGTTCGCTACCACAATTATCTTCGGCAACCACTGGATCTCGGTGTCTCTCCAAGCGGCACCACATGCACATTGGTTTGCCCTGCGAGGCATGTGATGTTCATGCGTCATTATCCTCTTACCAAAGCAACGTTACTCCTCCTCCACAGGACTTGTTGGACCTCCTCATCTCTGTTCTAACTGTTGGTTCTTTATTTCCAACAAGCTTGAAGGTCAAATTTGAAATCCTCTATCTCTTTCTTATCGGTTGTTTCTTTTTTATAGGTCTTCTCCTACGAAAATGTCTTATGGACCTATTGCCTTCTTTGGAACTCCTACCATTACTTTTGAAAAACTGAATAGGGCAATGACATCTCTTGTGAACTTGTATGGGTAAAACAATTCCTTCAAGAACTTAATTTTTGTGAGATTCAACAAATAAAGATGTATTGTAATTGAAGATTTGAATCTTATTTTATATTTTTTCTTTTCAAATGTGATTACAATTTATAGACTATTTACAACCTAATTGAGGAAAGAATAATCTGTAATCAAACCTAATCAAACCTGTAATTACAGTTATAAAAAACAAATCTTTCCTAATAAATAGAAAACGGAATCTGCCCTAATTATGGAATAATTATCTCCACAACACTCCCCCTCAAGCTGGTGAATGGATATCTATCATTCCCAGCTTGCAAGTA